>ENA-OQED01000280-OQED01000280.1-human-gut-metagenome-genome-assembly--contig:-NODE-280-length-21227-cov-1.435308_pt1 | contig 21227 bp, 17 predicted proteins | sample MGYA00242790_ERZ504625 | MGnify/ENA primary metagenome ERZ504625 (study PRJEB26092, sample SAMD00036345) | human gut metagenome | host: Homo sapiens | study: EMG produced TPA metagenomics assembly of...
CAGGGTTTCAAAAAACAAAGTCACCACCGAATCATCCTGGTGGACCACAAGAATATATTCTCTACCCTGCCGGCTTAAATCTGCCAGGATCTCGCCCTCGTAATCCGGTTTGTATACACCTGTCATACGGGCATTTCCAAAAACAAGAAAGCTTTCTACCGCATCATTCATAAGATACACAAGGCGGATTTCTCCGTTTTTTACATAAGAATCCACTCTGTATATATTGTCATCGGGCTTTTCCGCCATCTCTTCCGAAAAAGCACTCTCTGAAGCTGCTTTCTGATCCTGAGGATCTTCCTCATCATTCACTGCCACCAGTTCAAACTGATCTTCTCCAAGCAGCTCTGCTAGCTTCTGAAAGGTATCTGGCAACTCTTCAAATGCCTTCTCTGAGACATATCTCTCCGGTGCTGTTTTTCCTGCAGTATTATTTCCAGTATCCATCAATTACCTCTTTATTCAGTTTCTCCCCAATAACGATCATGATCTCCTGTCCCAGCTTTGCCGGCCGGATGCAGATCTCATGGCGGGTAGCATTCAGCTCCAGCCACTGTCCATCTTCTTTTCTGAGAAAACCTTTTACGCGAAAAACATCTCCGCAAGATGGATCATTCAGGATCCTTTCTGCAGTTTCATGAAGTTCCTCCTCGCTTTTATTGAACGTTCATAAAAAACAGAGAATCAAATCCGCCGCCTTCCGCATAGGATTCCTTCACGTAATCCTCTGCCACATACCCGCAATCCAGGATCTTTTCCAGGTCTGTGTCTGTGAGATCATCCCAGTTTCCGGTGAGAATCTCACTGTCCAGACGGCGCCTGCACTGAATCTGGCCAAGTGCACGGTTGAGATGCGCTTTTGTGCTGCTGATCTCTTCCACCGTGGCTTCCTGGCTCCTGCTCAGTAATACATAGCCTGCATCTGCCACCTCGGAAGCCAGCAGATAATCCGCTTCCGCAGAAAGATCCTCTGCCAGCTTCGCATCCACAATGGCGATCACATTTCCGATCTCATACCATTTATCCAACGGTTCCTCATGGAGGGCGTCAAAGAACTCATCCACATCAAAGATTCCGGATGGTTCTACGATGACACGGTCGTAACCGCACATTCCCATGCGATCAGCTTTGTCTTAAATCGCCGTCTGTGACAGTCCGCATCACAGCCCCCGGAAACCATCTCCAGCTCACAGTTGTCTCCCATTAGATCCTGAAGCAGCATCATATCCACATTCACTGCCCCGAAATCATTTTCCAGGATCCCGATGTTCATGCCTTTTTTCAGAAGATAGGAGGCATATTTTTTATAAATGTTGTCTTTCCGGATCCGAGAAATCCGGTTATCAGATCGATCTTTATCATATTTCTTCCTTTACTTTATCAACTCTCCGGAGCATACAGTAAAATAAATGCGAATATATGCTTTACTTATGTTCCGGTCATATTTCAATAATCTCCTGCCCGACAAATGCCGGACTGCTATCAGTATATAATCTTTTTTCCGCAAAGAAAAGAGGCGGTCCTGAAAAATCCTCTCAGAACTGCCTCTTTCCGGCTATTTTATCTTTTTATAAACATATATGAAGATTACTTTGTAAACAGATCTACCAGATCCTGACCATCATTATAGCCCTGTTTTTTCAGTTCCTGAACAAACCAGTCATCTACACCGTCTACTGCTTTCTTAAAGGAATCGATATCCATGTCCTTTTTCTCCGTGAAGGTCACACCGTTTTTGTCTGCCCAGCGTGCTTTGATCTCATCATCACTGGAACGGTTGATGTAACGCTCATACTCAACAGCTTTCTGACCACACTCATCAACAACAGCCTGCTGCTCCGGTGTCAGCGCATCATAAATATCCTGGTTGATGCAAAAGAACAGGCAGTCATAGATTGCATCCCACATGGAGCAATATGGCTGTACCTCCTGTACACTGGCTGCATCGATGGCGGGCAACGGATTCTCCTCGCCCTCTACCGTATTCTGCTGAAGTGCTGTGTAGGTCTCGGACCAGTTCATATTTGTAGCATCTGCCCCCCATCTCTTATAACACTCCATAAGGAGATTAGAGCCGGCTACACGAACCTTCAGATTCTTCATATCATCTACAGATTTTACCTCATGCTTGCTGTTTGTCAACTCACGGAATCCGTTCTCTGCAATACCCATGCAGTGAAGTCCGTAGCCGTTAAGGATCTCCTTCAGCTTGTCTCCGGCCTCTCCGTCAAACTTCGCATCTGCATCATCATAGGAATCATAGATGAACGGCAGGGATACCACATTGAAGCGTGGATCAAATGCAGAATAGATCAGATTGGAATGCATGGAGATCTGTACCGGGTCTCCGTTCATCAATGCCTGGATTCCCTCAGACTGATTTCCGTTTGTCAGCTGATCCGCTGCGTAAATGTTAACCTTGACCTTTCCTCCGGTAGCCTTTTCCATGAGTTCACCGAACTTACGTCCTCCATCAGCCAGGTACTTGTCTCCGTTGTGGAGCATGCAAAGTTCCAGGTTGTCTCAGGCCAGTTCAGATCACTGTAATCCTCCACGGTATCTACCGAATCCTCTGTAAACAGATCTACAAGATCCTGTGCATCGTCATAGCCTGCACTCTTAAGCTCCTTTACAAACCAGTCGTCGATTCCGTCTACTGCTTTCTTGAAAGAATCGATATCCATATCCTCTTTCTTTGTAAAAGTCACACCGTTGCTCTTCTCCCAGCGGCTCATGATCTCCTCGTCGCCGGAACGGTTGATATAACGCTCATACTCAACAGCCTTCTGGCCTGCCTCATCAACAACCTGCTGCTGTTCCGGTGTCAGGCTGTCATAGATATCCTGGTTGATACAGAAGAACAGACAATCATAGATTGCATCCCACATGGAGCAGTACGGCTGTACCTCCTGTACACTGGCTGCGTCGATCGCAGGCAACGGGTTCTCCTCACCCTCTACCGTATTCTGCTGAAGTGCTGTGTAGGTCTCAGACCAGTTCATATTTGTGGCATCTGCCCCCCATCTCTTATAGCATTCCATAAGAAGGTTGGAACCGGCCACACGAACCTTCAGGTTTTTCATGTCGTCTACTGTTTTTACTTCATGCTTGCTGTTTGTCAGCTCACGGAAACCGTTCTCTGCGATTCCCATACAATGAAGTCCGTACTCACCAAGGATCTCTTTCAGCTTTTCTCCGGCCTCACCGTCAAATTTTGCATCTGCGTCATCGTAGGAATCATAGATAAACGGCAGGGATACTACATTGAATCTCGGGTCAAATGCAGAGTAGATCAGATTGGAATGCATGGAGATCTGTACCGGGTCTCCGTTCATCAGTGCCTGGATTCCCTCGGACTGATTTCCGTTTGTCAGCTGATCTGCTGCGTAAATATTAACCTTGACTTTTCCGCCGGTTGCTTTTTCCATAAGCTCACCAAACTTACGTCCTCCGTCAGCCCAGGTACTTGTTTCAGTTGTAGAGCATGCGAAGTTCCATGTCATCTCCGGCCAGTCAAGATCACTGTAATCCGCGATGGTATTAAAGGAATCACTTCCGTCTCCGGAATCCTTGGAACTCTGGCTTTCTGTGTCAGAAGACTGGTCTCCTGTATAGGAGCCCTCTTTTGCAAGAGCCTTCGGAAGAGCTGTGGAAACAGCCGGAATATAAGTGATGATCAGAAGAACTGCAACGGATGCAGCGATCATCGGCATAACTGCTCTGGAGATCTGCTGAAGAGTAACCTCCAGACCTTTTTTGATCTTGATACTGATGGCAACGAAAAGGTTTACACCTACCGGAGGTGTTACCTGTCCGATCGCAAGGTTAACTGTTGCCATAACACCGAATGCTACCACATCATAGCCCAGAGCCTTACATACCGGAAGCATGATCGGTACAAAAATGTACATCGCAGAGTTTGCATCAATGAAGCATCCTGCGATCAGGAAAATGATGTTTACGATCAGAAGGAAGGTAAACTGATTATGTGCAATGCCGGCAAGAAGCTCAGATGCCGCATTTGCAATACCAAACTTGGTACATACAAAAGAGAACAGGGAAGCACTCGCTACGATCAGCATGATTCCACCGGTTGTCTTTGCAGAATCCACAAGAATGTCAAACAGATCTTTGAGCTTAACCTCACGGTAGATCACCATACCAACAAACAGACCGTAAACAACAGATACGGCTGCAGCCTCAGTTGGTGTAAAGATACCACCGTAAATTCCCCCGAGGATGATAACCGGCATCAGGAATCCCCAGAATGCATCTTTAAATGTATCCCAGCGTTCTTTTGCGGAAGCTTTTTCACGGGATGGCTGAATGTTATGTTTCTTTGCCTCGATCATAACGATGATCACAAGAGCAACACCCATCAGAAGTCCCGGAACGATACCAGCCATAAACATATCTGCAATAGATACCCCTGTGATAGAAGCGTATACAACGAATGCGATACTCGGCGGTATGACAATGGCGATGGAACTGGAGGTTGCCATCAATGCCGTGGAAAACGGTGCGGAGAAACCGCCCTGCTCAACCATAGCCGGGATCAGAACTGCTCCAAGTGCCGCAACCGTTGCAGGGCCGGAACCGGAGATCGCTCCGAAGAAGCAGGCTACGATAACACATACAATGGCGATGCCGCCCTTTTTATGTCCTACGCAGGTATCTACGAAGTTGATCAGTCGTTTGGAAATACCGGCTTTTGCCATAATGTTTCCGGACAGAACAAAGAACGGGATAGCAAGAAGCAGGAATTTACTGATTCCGGAGTACATATTTGTAGCTACGATCGTCAGAGATGTACCGGAATAAAGGATGGCACATACAGATGACAGACCTAAGCAGATCGCAATGGGAAGTCCCAGGATCAGGAAAACAAAGAAGGAGATAAATAAGATTGCACTGATCATTTATTTGTCCTCCTTTTCATCATCTTTTTTCAGGCAGAAGTCGAGGCAGTACTCAATAAAATGAAGGATCATACAGCCTGCTCCGATCGGCACGAAGGACCAGAAGATCCACTCCGGCCAGTTCAATACGAAAGTTCTCTTGCCGTTTGCCAGCTGTGTAAGAACTTTGTCCATTCCATATTTAAATAAAATTGCGGAAAAAACAATGCTCAGGACCGTGATCAGGATCACAGATGGTTTTTCCAGTTTTTTCGGAAGACGGTCCGTAACCAGTGTCAGACTTACCAGTCCTCCTTTTTCACGGCAGGCAAGTGCTGCTGCCAGAAGTGTGATGAGAACAAACACCGCTACAACAAGCTCTTCTGTAAAAGACCATGAGCGATGGATGACCTTACGGGAAAATACATTTCCCACAGTCAGCACAAGGATCAGCAATGTGGAAATGACCAGTACGATTTTTTCTACTGCTGCAAGTGCGTTCATGAGTTTTTTGTACACTTTCATACTCTTTCCCCTTTTGTATATTTTTCCGGTTTCAGATCCTTACCCCGTGGTTTAAAATGTTTTGGATAAAAAAAATCCGTCCCCTTTCAGGGACGGATATAAAATTCCGCAACCACCCTGTTTCTCCATTGAAACAAGCACGATTCTGCAACGTACCGGCATACGCGACTTCTGTAACGGGAAGCACCCGTGAAAACCTACTTACTTGTCTGAAACTTTCGGCTTTCCTTCTCAGGGATGATATTCAAGGCAGTTCCGACGCTGCATCACACCAGTCACAGCTCTCTGAAGACGGTTCCTCTGTCTTTACTGATTCCCTTCATGGAATTTACTTCTGTTATGTGTTAACTCTTTAATGAGTTAAACCAATTCTAACTCTGTTTGTTTTGATAGTCAAGTTTTTTTTTTCAAAAACTCCTTCAGGCGTTCTTTCCTTCTCCGGCGAAGTACTCCTTCACAAGCTTTACAACCACACCGGAAAGCAGGAATACTGCGATCAGGTTAGGGATCGCCATCAGACCATTGAAGGTCTCTGCGATACTCCAGAGAAGTCCAAGGTCAACAGTTGCGCCGATGATCGCTACCAGAGAGTACAGTACCATAAAAGGTCTGATAGCTTTTTCCTTAAAAAGGAACTCCGCACATCTGGCTCCGTAAAGTCCCCATCCAATGATAGTAGAAAATGCGAAGCAGCACATGGGCAACTGCTGTAAAGATGGAAACCCAGTTTCCGTATGTACTGGTAAAACCGCTGATGGTAGCTCCGCTCCTGCTGCTGCGCCATAACCAACCGGCACCCCACTGCAGAGGATGACAAGCGCTGTCAGCGTACAGATCACGATCGTGTCCGTGAATACCTCAAAGATCCCGAAAAATCCCTGTTTTACAGGTTTTCTGGTGTCTGCACAGGCATGTGCAATGGAACCGGTACCAAGACCTGCCTCATTGGAAAAAATACCTCTGGAAACACCTTTTTTCATACTCATGAAAAAGCTTCCTACTACGCCGCCTGTCACAGATGCCGGATTAAATGCCCCTCTGATGATAGCGCTGAAAACACCCGGAACATTTTTCCAGTTGATGATAACTACACCGACAGCAAGAATAATATAAAACAATGCCATAAACGGTACCAGCTTTTCTGTAACCTGGCCGATCCTTTTGATTCCGCCAAGCAGGATCATTGCCACAAGGATCGCAAGGATGATCCCCATAACAAGGTTTACCGTAGAAGTATTGTCTGCAGCGATCACATTGTAATTGATCAGTGCAGAATCAATAGCTGTTGTAATGGTATTAACCTGGGTTGCATTTCCGGTTCCGAAAACAGTAAGCACACCAAAAGCGGAAAACAGATATGCAAGCCAGTGCCAGTGTTTTTTTAGACCATTCTTAATGTAATACATTGGTCCTCCAACCAGATCTCCGTTGGCATTGGTTTCGCGGAAATGTACCGCAAGTGTTACTTCTGAAAACTTTGTACACATTCCAAGAAGTGCAGAAATCCACATCCAGAATACGGCTCCCGGTCCTCCGATGGCAATAGCACCTGCCACACCTGCAATGTTTCCCGTTCCCACGGTAGCAGCTAACGCCGTACAAACAGCCTGAAACGGTGTCAGACTTCCATCGGAAGCTTCTCTTTTCCGAAGCATACGTCCGATAGTGACCCTGATGGCATAGGGAAATTTCCGAATCTGGAGAAAATTCGTGCGGATACTTAAATAAAGACCTACACCAATAATACAGATCATCGCAGGAACGCCCCAGATAAAATTGTTTACAGCAGCATTCACTGATTCAATAACAGATAACATTCTATAATCCTTCCCTTATTTAATTTTGTCTTTTTGGATTGTACGTTTGTCTGTACAAAAAGACGATTCGTTAGATTATATCACATTTTTTGTCGAATGTATAAGAAAAAAGCTTTATAATTTTACTATGATAAAGAAAGAAAGTGAATAAAAGCTGCCAATCCTGTTGTTAAATATGTGATATACCTGTAGTAAAAATACTTATCTGTGATCAATATCATTTTCCGTATCGTCCAGGAATGTAAATATATATCCCCAGTATTTCTCCAGGATCTTACCTCTGCTTCCATAGATCTCATGCTTTGTTCCGATCATATGGATATAATCACAGCTTGTTTTTCCTTGGCGATTGATCTTTCCGGCAAAATTTTTCAGGGCACGGACAGACACCAGATCTTCCGTCTGGGCCTGGATGAGCAGCATTGGTGCCGTATATTTTTTCCATCCGTAGAGACGCAGATACCAGCTCATTTCCGCAGAAGCCCAGAGCCAGCCGTAGGATGGAGACCAGGTCTGGAGCTCCTTATGTTCTGCACGGAGATTTTTGTATCGCTCGTATCTTGGTTTTGATGTTGCGGAGCTTGTCTCAAAAGAACCGCTGCCATCGTAAGGCTTTCGGCCAGCTACATATTCCTCATCTTTTCCGAAAATGCATTTCTCCAGAGCTATGCCGGTGGCTGCCGGCCACGGAACATTATCTGTAAGAGGACGGATCATCGGAGAAGAAAGGATCACCTTGTGAAACCAGTCCGGCTCCCAGGCTGCAGCAATACCACCGATGGCACCACCCATGGAATGTGCATACAAGTTAAGTGACAGATCCGGATGTGCTTTCTTTATGTAGCGGCATGCTTTCAGAAAATCGCGGATATATCTTCTCCATGTATCGATGTGGACCAGAGACGGGTCTGCGGTAAGACGATAGCTGCGGCCATGGCCGCAATGCTCCGGAATATATACATGATAGCCTTCCTTAAGAAAATAATAGGCCACTTCATCATATTTTACTGCTGATTCTGTGAATCCGTGGCTGATGACTACCACACCTTTAGGCATATCAATATCAGACAGATACTGCAGCATATGGATCTTACCTGTGATCCGTTTGCTTTCGTTACGAAACGGATAATCCGCACCCGGTACATAAAGTTCCCTTCTGTGAGACAGAAGATATGGCATTACGATATTTTTCATGGTTTCTTCGTATTCATTTTCATGTATGATCTGCATATTGGTTAAAAACCTCCCTTGCTTTTACTGTATTGCTTTTTTGCTTCTCCCAAACTCTGCTTTTCAAAACCCTTCCATGTTGTCACAGCTGTTTTCTTACAGGATAACAGAATTCACTCCTCCAGGCAATCCTTTTCAGACCATTTTGCTCTTTAATTTCCATTAAAAAATGCCCGAACATTTTGATATGTACCGGGCATTTCTTCTATTATTTAATAAAATCTCACAATATCTTCCACATCTTTACGTTTCGGTCTTGCAGGCTCTTCGGCTGCTTTTCCGATGGCGATCACTGCCATTACCGTTTCTGTTTCCGGAATGGAAAGGATCTCACGGAGCTTATCTCCGGCACGAAGTCCCATGATCAGGGTTCCATATCCAAGCTCCTTTGCCTTCAGGATCAGATTCTCATTCTGAAGTCCCAGATCATAGCAGCCCCAGCCGTTTCCAAGCTCATTATCCGGTGTTCCGTCTTTCTGAAATCCGGCATGGTTATGTACAAAGGTTGTAACAATCAGGGAGGCATTCTCTGCTTTTGCCTGGTTCATTTCCGGCAGACATTCTCTGCTGACCTTCTCCACCATCTCTTCGGACATTACACAATAATATCTTCCGGTCTGGGAGTTTTTCCAGCTGGGTGCTTCCTGAGCAGCCCGGATCACTGCAAGAAGATCTTCTTTTGTGATCCTGCTCTCCGGGCTGTATTTACGGATAGTCCTTCTCTCTTCGATCAATTTCTGAAATTCCATATTTTTCCTCCTTATCTGTCCGGTGCAGGATCTGCTTCCGAATCCTGCAGTTATTCCGGCACGGATTTTTATGTTCACACTTTTTATGGAGCCATTTTAACACAATGCCGTATTGAAATCAATTTCAAAACCCCGGCATCGTTACTGTTCATTCTGCGACCGTTACTGTTCACTCCGTTCTCAGCAACACGTTTCAAAAAATATTGCCTGGGAACAATAACTGCAATACCACTTATGAAGATTTTTTTTGATTTACCACATAAATTCCCACACAGACAAGAAACAGTGCGATGAGACTTCCCATATTAAATGCCTGACGTACCTCTCCCAGAACCAGTGCAGACAAGATCACACTGAACAAAGGATTTACAAAACCAAAAATCGCTACCCTGGATACATCATTCCAGGCAAGCAGCACTGACCACAGTGTATAGGCCACTGCAGACACCATTGCCAGATAAAAGATGATTCCAATACCGGCGGCATTTACCACTCCGAAATGTCCTCCCATCCCTTTTCCGATCAGGAACAGAATGATCCCGCCCATGGTAAACTGCGTTCCGCTGAGTACCACCGGAGATACCTTTCTGGAAAAAATATTGATCAGCACCGTGGACATTCCGTAAGAAAACTGCGCGATCAAAATAAATCCTTCTCCTGTAAGCCTAAAACCTGCATCCAGAGAATTTCCCATGAGATTGATCACGACCACGCCAGCAAAACCGAGGATACAGCCGAGCATCTTTCGCCCGGTCATTTTTTCCTTGTGAAAAACAAGGCAGGACAGCAGGATCGCAATAAAATTCCCAAGACCTGTGATAATAGCGCCTTTTACACCGGAGGTATGTGCCACACCTATATAAAAGAAGAAATACTGACATACCGTCTGAGCCATACATACCGGCACCGCATATTTCAGAACAGTTCGATCCGGAAGCAGAACCTTGCGTTCACGCAAAGATGCAAAGATCAGTACAAGGATTCCTGCCAGTGCAAAACGCACACCTGCAAAAACGATCTGACTTGCCGTATCTGCAGAATCCATCTGCATCAGACGGTATCCTGTCTTGATCAGCGGGATCGCACTCCCCCAGAGAAGACAGCAGACGCAGGCAAGCGCTGCCACCACCCAGGTTTTTTTTAATATTGTTTTTGTTTGTTCCATTTGTTTATTCTCTCTTTCTCAAAACTTCTTCCATCTGACTGATCACAGCTTTTATTTCATTTATTGCACTGATACTTACGTCCCGGAAATCAAGCTTTTTCCCCTTTCCGTATAATTCCGCCTCATAAGCGCTGGCTTTCTCTTCATCTTTATCCTTGTATCGGGCTTTCCGATCAGCCAGGCACTGGAATCCGCACAGTCCGGATATTCCGTATTTCCCCGGATCAGAAAATCCTCTGAAGCTTCCGTCAATGCTGTTTTCAGTTTTTCTGCTTTATCCAGAAATTCTTCCGTTGTCTGCGGATAATGTTCTTTTATATAGAGGAGATTTTTATGAATACAGGTGGCACTTTTTTCCATTAGTTTCCGTTCTTCCGGATCTTTGAAATTATCATATTCCCCAGGCCGAACTTCCCATCCGCGGATGGATTTGCTTAATTCCATCAGCCAGTATACATGACGGGAAATATCATCCGGAAACATAAAATACGTAGAAAATTCATGATCGATAATAGGTGCAAGACTTCTGATCCCGCCATCTTTATCACAGAGAAATGCTACATTTTCATAATGATAATTCTGGTCTCCCTTCAGGACAGAGATCAGTACCTGCATAGCAAGCTGTTCCGCCATTTCCCGATGCTCCTGCAAAAAATCAGCTTCAAAAATATCTCTATAATCATAAAACATCTGGCAATAGTTTACATAATTATCTATATCTACCTTTTCATCCGGATATTTCCTGAAAAACTCCAGAAGATTCAAAAGGGATTCCCCTTCTTTATAGGCCATGGGTACTGCCGTTCCGTAGTCAAGATATTTTTCATTTACTGCCTCATACCCTTCACAGATGGCCAGTTCATACCTGGGCGCAGGCATAAAATATTCATTAATGATCGTTGACCAGAACACCTCTGCATAAGCATACAGTGGCGTGGAAAATGGTTTGGATTTCGTCAGTGGCTTGAAAATCATATTTCCAGGAAATATGGGGAAATGTTTTTCCCCGCTTACCACGCCTACAGCTTCAGACTTAAGATTTCCGATTCGATTTTTGTATTGATAGTGTCTGACTTTATAATACATAGCAGTCATATCGTATTGCCTTCCCCTTCAATGTATAAGACGGCTCCCGGCCGGCAAGACATTCACTTTTCAGCGGACGCTTGACGATGATCTTATCCGGATTTGCTCTGATAGCTGCATCAAAAAGATCCTTTTCCCCGGAACACGGTGGTTCCAGCTTCTGGATCAATTGAAGTTTCTTGTTGATCAGGCTGGATTTCTGTCTTGCCGGAAACATGGGATCCAGATAGATCACGTCTACAGGATCAAGAAGCTTTGACATACCTTCTACACTGTTTCCCTCGATCACCTTCATACGACCGGCAATATCTTTCAGATCCATATTTTTCTTGGCACGGCGAATGGCATCTTTAAGAAGGGCTGCGATCACCGGATTCTGCTCGTACAGCGTCACCTCATAGCCCTGGGCTGCCAGAAGAAAGGCATCCTCACCCATTCCTGCCGTAGCATCGATGGCCTTCCCTCCCTCCTTATCTGACTTCACCGCCTTCACCAGCATCTCATGCTGAAGTCTGCCTCTGGTAACTCTGTGAAGCATCGTCTCCACAAAATCCCCCTGATAGGTCAGCCCGAAACCGGACAGCGAAACGCCCCTGGAATCAAACCGCACCGTCAGAAAATCTCCCGGCTTATCCTGAAGCTGCGCTCCGGTCCTCCTGCAAAAGGCTTCCGCCATATCTCTCTGTCCGCCCTTTCCAAGACAGACTGCGATTTTATCATTCATTTCCTGATTCTCTCTTTCATGACTCTTTTTCATAAGCTCTTTCATTCTACAATTTTACAAAAAAAATTGCAATTCATCTCAAAAAAAGATGTCCGCAGACGTACCAAAATACGCTGCGGACATCCAATGTCTGATCCATAGTCAGGCGGTTACTTAATGCTTGCTGTCCTAAAACAGAAGCTGAAGTCCCATTGCAATGATCCACATATATGCACAGGTCTTTGGGATCATCAGTAATCCGACCTTGGGCTTTGTTTTGCTGAATAAGGTTACCGGAAGATAGCATCCAAAGGAAATGATGATCGCAGCAACCATTCTTGTCATGTGATACCCATTCGAATTTCCGGAGATCGCATACAGAATGATCACACCGATACCGGTAACTGCAAAAACTGCATTTCTCAGGATGGATAATTTCATATTTCCATCATCTGTACACCAGTTATTCTGAGGAAGGAAGCATACCACGATCCTGATGATCGCAGAGATCCAGATCATTGCTTCCACTGTAGCCGGTGCATTCAGCTCCGGGAAGGTAAGCTTCCATACATACAGTAAAATAATATAAAATACAGTCATCGTGATCGAGGATACCTGTAATCCGATTCCCAGCTGTTTCCTGATCTTCTCGCTGCTTCCATGGACAGCTCTGATGATCCTTGGCACCAGATGGAAAGCATCTCCGCCACAAAGTGTCAATGTCAGTACTCCGTAAAGGATAAACAAAGGATTACCCTTCGAAAATACAAAGAAAAGAATTCCTGCGATCAGATCGAATATCAAATATCCTGCGTCAAATATTGCCTCCATTATGTCCGGCATGTTTTTCTTACTATTTTCTCTCATGCTTCCTGCTCCTTTACGATCAATTGTTTATAACAAAAATAATTTCTGGTAAATACCACCCCCGCCAGGGCCAGTGCACAGCCGAGACCGGAATAGAAAAAAGCAACGACCGAAAACAAATACAGATACCACTTCCGATCGATCACCTGGTATGATAATATCCCAAGTCTGGCAACATTAAATCTGGCAATCAGCCATACAATACCCGCGATCAGCAAAAGAGTCCTTTTCTTTACATGAAATCTCTTTTTCATCATCTCACCTCATATATTTATCCGCATTTTCGCAGATCTTATGAAACACCTCTTTACAAATATGCTTCTCTTCCACTGTCAGGCCGTCCAAAGCGATTTTTGCAAATTCCTTCTGTGCTTTTATTCCATCTTCAATGATCCGATCTGCCTTATTTAATAAAACGATCTCGATATGCTTCTTATTGTCCGCACTCTGGATCCTTTCGATCAGACCTCTGCTCTCCAGATTTTTCAGAGAAGAGGACACGTGGGATTTCGTCGACTTACGGACTTTAACGATCTCAGCCGCAGTATTATGCTGTGGATTGTTGTGCAAAAACATAAGGATATCATATTCCATATGCGTCAGCTGATATTTCTCACATACACTCCCTGTGACTTTTTCATAACAGCTTGTTATCGTTTTATGCTGATCCCAGAAAAACATAGCCTTCCTCCATATCTTTTTGTTCTATTTAGAACGATTGTATGGCATTGTTCTCTATTTGTCAACTATAAAATATCTTCTTTCACCATTTATATATCTGCCACAAATAAAAGCTGCCGCTTTGCGATCTATCAACCGCTAAAGCGACAGCTTTCTTCTCAGCCGTATATTTATTTTGAATTTCTCTTTCCTTTTCTGACTTTGATCCTGCGGATCATCCTTCGGATCAGAAATACCACAAGCACAATGATCACAATAAAGATCAGACAAATACCTGCGATCATTGCCGAAAACTTATTCGGCTGCTTCACCAGATCAATGATATTTCTGCTGTCCTCCACAACCTTACGTCCATGTGTCGTCTCATAATATTCCGGCACATTGGCAATTCCGTCGCCGTCTGTATCCTCAAAGGACTGCATATATCTTGCGATCGCATCCCAGGCCTTCAATTCTCTGTCACCCTCCATGATCGCCTGATCTTCCAGATTTTCAATGGGATTCCCATCCCTGTCCTTCGGTTCAAGAGACAACAGTCCATAGGACATTTTCATCACAGAACCAAGCATCTGGCCGGTATACAGATCTGTCACAACATGATACAGCTTGTCATCCTGGATCTCGATCCGCTCTCCGTCTGCCCTGGTGAGATAACAATCTGTCACCTTATTCAGGATCATCCGATGTGGATTGTATGCAAAATTCAATCCACTGCAATATAACCTTGCCGTTGTCATAAAATCCGATACAGAAGCGTCCACCTCCGCTACCAGCTTCAGCTCTTTTCCGGTCAGGTATGCACTGATCAGCGGATATCCGGCAACACCGTCCTTTCCGATCCCCAGTGAAAAGGAATTAAAAACATCCTCTACTGTGATATCGCCCTTTGTGTATGTGTCCCGCACGGTTCCGCTTGGAACAACGGCTACATCAACCGGATCACCATCATAATACTCGGAATTTTCCACTGCATATATGTATGCATCGGACATGATATCACCAAGATTCAACTCTTCGTGCTTCGTGCCCATTTCTTCCAGACTGTTGAATTCAACATCATTTTCAGCAAGAACCTCTTCTCTTGTATAGCCAAAATCAGCAAGATAATTCTTATCCACCGTATCCATCAGGGCATCGATCTGTTCCTGTGTCGCCTGGTCCGGTTTTACATCCTCAGAAACAGGGATCAGCTCATAGGATGTCAGCTCCCACCGTCCGTCCTGTTTCTGTGTCATGGAAAGTGATCCCAGATTTCTTCCGTATTCGCCGCAGGATACGATATATGTGTTCCCATGCTGAATTGCCTCTTTCAGCTCTGTGTGCGTATGTCCGCTGATGATCAAGTCGATATCCGGCACCTCTTTTGCAAGGATCTCATCCTCCGATTTGTTCTCATCCTCCCAGGTTCCTCCATGGGACACACAAGCGATCATATCCACTTTTTCATTTTTTCGGATCTCTTCTACCGTCTGTTTTACGGCCTCAACCGGATCCTTGAACTTTAATTCACAGGTCGGTGCACATTCCAGGGCATCCTTACCGAACACACCGACTACCGCAGCCTTTACATCTCCTTTTTGAACTACTACATAATCCTTCACACCGTAGGCTTCAAATGCCGACCGGATCTGCTTCTGACCATCGCTTAATCCATCCTGCTCCATGCTGTCCCAGTCCACGTTGCACACTACCAGTGCCGGCACTGTCTCACCGGAAGCCTTCGCAGCCTCCAGCATATTTGCCAGTCCCTTTGAACGATAATCATATTCATGATTCCCCAGAGTCGTCACATCATACCCCAGATATCCCAGCATCCGAAGCTCTGCCGCCTCCGTTTCGTATACGGTCTGAATCAGGGTTCCCATGGAAAAATCGCCGCCATCCAGCACCAGGGTGTCCGGATCTTCCTGCTTCTTTTCATCGATCAGGGTTTTGATCCTTGCAAATCCGCCAACTTCTTTTTGCTCTCCATCTACGATGGTTGAAAAGCTGTTCAAATGCGAATGTGTATCATGGCTGAACAAAACATCGATCTGTTTTGCCTCGGCTGCTTCCACCGGGACATTCCATGCAAGAGGAAGCAGCAATGCAGCAATAAGCATGATCGCCAGCAGCTTTGCTGAAATTTTCTTTCGTGTTTTCATAACACTCTCCTTTTGTATATAGTTTTCTTATGCATTTTTACAAAACCATCAATAATGTTCCCACACCGATCAAAATACATCCCATCATCGATCTTGCTGTGAATTTCTCATGCAAAAAAATAAATGCCAGTACCAGTGTGATCACGACACTCAGCTTGTCTATCGGCACAACCTTCGATGCATCGCCTATCTGCAGGGCACGATAATAGCATAACCACGAAGCACCCGTTGCCAGACCTGAAAGGGTCAGAAACAGCCAGCTTTTTTTGCTGATCGCTGCGATCCCGCCCTGGGTATTTGTGAGGAAAACCATTCCCCACGCCATAACTAGCACCACCATCGTTCGAATCGCTGTTGCAAGATTCGAATTAACACCGGCAATACCTATCTTGGCCAGTATGGAGGTCAGCGCCGCAAATACAGCAGACAGCAAGGCAAACACAAACCACATAGTAACTCCCCCCTTAAATATAAGATTTTCTTAACTATCCCAATACAAGTCCATCATATCATTTCCCCTCTGATATGTCACTATTTACAATTTCCTCCGCCGTATATTCCTCTATTTCTGTCTTTGTCACCTGTTTGATATGCTTTTTTTTCAGGCGCAGATATACAAAATTCCCGAAAGATAGTATAGAACACGGAAAGCAGCGGAATGAAAACAAGCATACCTACAATTCCCATAAGGTTTCCGCCGATCGTAACTGCTGCAAGAACCCAGATCGACGGAAGTCCTACGGATTCACCCACAACATGAGGATAGATCAGATTTCCCTCGATCTGCTGCAGCACCAGAAATACTATAATAAATAAAATTGCCTGTTTCGGATTTACCATAAAGATCAAAAAGCTTCCCACCGCACACCCGATGAAGGCCCCGAAAATCGGAATCAATGCGGTAAACGCAATCAAAACTCCGATCAAAAGTGCATATGGCATCCTCAAAATACTCAGTATCACAACAAACATGCAACCGAGGATCACAGCTTCCAGACACTGACCTGCAAGAAAATTTGCAAATGTCCGATAAGTCAGAGAACAGACTTTAAGAAAAGCATCTGCCTTTTTCTTTGGGAGAAAGGCAAAAATTACTTTTCGGATCTGCACATGCAGCTTCTCCTTCTGAAAAAGGACATAGCAGGCAAATGAAAAAGCAATAAAAAAGGTTGCCAATCCACTGACTATGGAACCCACTGCTGACATTGTGGTATTCATCATATTTCCTGCACCGTTTCCAAGAAGGCTTATCCCCCACTTGATCGCCTGATCCGGATTAAACTGTACCTGATCTACCAGCTTCATGATTTCCTGGTTATTATGGGAGAATTCCCGGATCCAGCTTTGCATCTGCGGAATAAAATCAGCGATACTCATCATCAAAGTTCCCATTGTCCGCGTAAGCTGCGGGATCACACCAAACATCACCAGTACGATCACGCCAACCGCAAATACGATCGTAAGGAACAGACTTATCGGTCTTGCCAGTTTTGCACCTATCTTATTTTCTTTTTTTACCCTTCCAAAAATTTTCTTTTCCAAAAAGCTCATTGGCACGTTGGTCACAAATGCGATCGCTCCGCCAAGTACAAAAGGAAATGCGATCCCCCATATTGCTTTCAGCACATCGAGCACCACATCAAACTTCCACAGGGCAACCACAAGAAATGCTGTAAACACAATAAGCTCCCGGATTTTTTTTACAGATATTTTACTTATATCCACTATCATTCTCCTCTTTTTCCTAATTTCATGCGTATCCATTTAAGCAGCTGAATGATCGGAAGACTTGCAAACGCATACAGATATACACAGCCAAGCTGCATCAGATCCAGCGTCTCTACTTTAAACAAGAGATGAAATCCCGGAACCGTCAGTACAACGGTAATGAGTACTGCCCCAAGTACAAATGCTCCCTGAATCCATTTATTATTAAAGAAACGTTTTGTAAAGATAACCGGATGATCCGATTTGCAGTTGAATCCATGGAACAGACGTGCCAGACAAAGTGTTCCGAAGGCATAAGTACTGCCAAGCAGTGCACCATTCTGATGATATCCTGTCAAAAATCCTATCATCGTCATCATACCGATTACCAGTCCTTCCAGACCGATTTTACCAAGAAAATCCTTTGTCAGTATTGACTCGTCTGCTGATCTTGGTTTCTCATTCATCACCTCACTGCTGTGCGGCTCCACGCCTAGTGCGATCGCCGGAAGACTGTCTGTCAAAAGATTGATAAACAGCAGATGTACCGGTGCAAAAGGAACCGGAAGTCCTGCAAGGGATGCACAAAGAACTGCCAGGATCGCACCAAAGTTTCCTGACAGAAGAAACTGGATCGCATACTTGATATTCTGATATAAATTTCGTCCGTTTTCCACTGCTTTTACAATTGTTGCAAAATTATCATCTGTAAGCACCATGCTGCGGCATCCTTTGCGACCTCGGTTCCGGTCACTCCCATTGCAACACCAATATCTGCCTGCTTCAATGCCGGAGCATCATTCACACCGTCTCCGGTCATTGCCACGATCATCCCCTTCTCCTGCCATGCACGGACAATACGGATCTTGTGCTCTGGTGACACTCTTGCATACACAGAAATATTCGGGACAAACTCCTTCAGCTGCTCATCACTCATATTTTCAATATCAGCACCCTCACAGGCCTCCGACAGATCGTGTAAAATTCCGATTCTCTTTGCAATTGCCGCTGCTGTGATCTTATGATCCCCCGTGATCATGACCGGCCGAATCCCCGCTTTTATACATTCTGCAACTGCAGCCTTTGATTCTTCCCTCGGCGGATCCATCATAGCGATCAAGCCAAGAAATACCAGATGATTCTCATCTTCTGTCGTCAATACATGCTTCTCCGGAATTTCACGATAGGTAAATGCCAGTACCCGTAACCCTTCCATTGAAAATTCCTGATTCTGGCGCCGGATCTTTTCTTTATCTGCTTCTGTGATTTCCCGAACTCCGTCCTTTGTCCAGATCCTGTCTGTCAGCTCCAGAAGCCGGTCAACCGCACCTTTTACGATCATCCGGTTTTCATCATCAATTCTGTGAAGTGTTGACATCATCTTACGGTCACTGTCAAAGGGAAGCTCTCCTTCCCTTGGATAAAGCTTTCTTACACCAGCAGCCTCTATTCCGTACCGGCTGCCCAGATTGATCAATGCCGTTTCCGTCGGATCTCCGATCTCCACTCCATTTTCATTTGTTGAATCATTACATAAAATGCTGTAGTCCAAAAGACATCTCTGCGCCGGATCTGCTACATCAATTGCATCTGCTGTGATTCTTTTTCCATCAATATAATAATCTTCTACTGTCATTTTATTCTGTGTGAGTGTTCCGGTCTTATCCGAACAGATAACAGATACGCTTCCAAGACCTTCCACAGCCTGAAGCTTACGAATGATCGCGTGCTCCTTTGCCATCTTCTGTGTTCCGAAAGAAAGGACGATCGTCACGATGGAGCTTAAAGCTTCCGGAATCGCTGCGACTGCAAGTGCTACTGCAAACATAAATGCACTGCTGATCTTCTCACCGCGGAATACACTGATCGCAAACAGAATTCCGCAAAATATCAGGATCAGAATAGAAAGCTTCTTTCCAAAATCATCCAGATTCGCCTGAAGTGGCGTCTGTTTTTCCGAAGTCGATTTCAGAAGTCCCGCAATCTTTCCAACCTCTGTCTGCATTCCTACATTCGTTACAACCGCTCTGCCACGCCCATATGTGACAAAGCTTCCGGAAAACAGCATATTTGTCCGATCACCAAGCGGTGCTTCTTCCAAAATAGTGTCCATACTCTTTTCAACCGCAAGGCTTTCCCCGGTAAGGGCACTTTCATCGACCTTAAGACTTGCATTTTCAATCAATCTTCCATCGGCCGGGATCATATCACCTGCTTCAAGAAGGATCACATCTCCTACAACCAGTTCTCTTGCCGGGAGCTGTACCGCCACACCATCACGTAATACCTTTGCCTCCGGTCCGGAAAGCTTCTTTAAGCTCTGCAGGGACTGCTCAGCCTTTACTGTCTGCACAGTTCCCAAAATCGCATTGATCGTAATAACGATCACAATAACTGCTGCACTTTCCACATCTCCAAGCATACCGGATATCACTGCCGATGCGATCAGGATCAGCACCAGAAAATCCTTATACTGTTCAAAGAAGATCTGAAACATACTTTTTTTCTTTCCTTCTGCAAGCTCATTCCATCCGCACTTCTCTCTGGACCGTCTGACCTGTTCATCGGTAAGCCCTGATTCCCTGCTTTTCACACGCTCGAGAACTTCTTCTGCTGTCTGCTGATAAATTTCTTTCATTACCTTTGCCTCCTTTTTTGCAAATATTCACCAACTGTAATTTTTTTATGCAATAAAGGATTTTTTTGATAAAAGGATATAAAAAAAGAAACCCTTATTGCACAACAAAAAATGCAATAAAAGTCTCACCATTTCCCTGCAGCGCCGGATGTTTCCACCGTACTGACGACACTGCAAACGCAGATTTCCAAACGTAGGTTACTCCCCTTTATCAGTTTTAATAGTATAACAGGATCGGTACCTCTGTCAAGATACTTTATAAATCACACCTTGCAAATATGATACTCCGGTAACAGAAAAACTCCCATTTTTTGAGTGGGAGTCTTTCCGTTACCCTGAAAGTATTATAGCCTGCAGCCGTTTTATTACCTTTTAAGATTTATTACTCTGATCAGCCACAATATTTCCCTGTACAACTCTTCCCTGATCTTTTCCTTTTCTCAGTCCTCGAACTACCTGTACATTTTTTATCACTGCTGATAAAAACAAAAACTCTTTGTAATAATGACTGCAAAACGCCTTTGTACATCCTTGTGTATTATTATTTTTTGCTATTTTTCTTAATGACAGCTATGGCTTCCACATCCATGCTCGCCACATGTATGTCCTTCCCCGTGGCTGTGCTCATGATGAGAACATTTCACATCCGGATTATACTCCAATGTTTCATTGATAAACGCTTTTACTGCTTCATCCGCATCTCCGGAAACTCCTCCGAAAAGCTTAATGCCGGCTGCCGCTAACGCTGTCTGTGCGCCGCCTCCGATTCCGCCACAGATCAAAACATCTGCATTCAATGCTTTAAGAACTCCTGCCAATGCGCCATGTCCGCTTCCATTCGTATCTACTACTTCTGAATGTACTACTTTTCCTTCCTCTACATCGTAAATCTTAAATGTCTCTGTGTGTCCAAAGTGCTGGAAAATCTGTCCATTTTCATATGTTACTGCTATTCTCATGATACCTTCTCCTTTTTCTGCTGCATATTTTTTGTAAATTTCTGTTTGTAACATTCCT
>ENA-OQED01000281-OQED01000281.1-human-gut-metagenome-genome-assembly--contig:-NODE-281-length-21205-cov-0.950138_pt1 | contig 21205 bp, 26 predicted proteins | sample MGYA00242790_ERZ504625 | MGnify/ENA primary metagenome ERZ504625 (study PRJEB26092, sample SAMD00036345) | human gut metagenome | host: Homo sapiens | study: EMG produced TPA metagenomics assembly of...
CTTTGCGCAAGCTGATCAATTTCTGATAGTAATGGAAAATAGAATCCGGATCTTCAAGCTGCTGTGCTGCATTGATCTTTTTGTAGTTTTGGTTTACTTTGATCCACGGCTCACCATCTGTGAATCCAGCCTGTTTGCTGTCATCCCACTGCATCGGCGTTCTCGCATTGTCGCGGCTTCTCAGCATCAGACATTTCATCATGTGTTCCGGAGTCATAAGACCTGATTCCGTAAACTCTTCAAGTAATTAATACTTTCAATATCACGGTAATCTTCCAGTTTGTCAAAGTAAATGTTTGTCATACCAAGCTCTTCACCCTGATATACATATGGCGTTCCCTGCATCATATGAATACAGGTCGCCAGCATTTTTGCGGAGGTTTCTCTGTATACCGGATTGTCATTTCCAAAACGGCTGACACTTCTCGGTTGATCATGATTACCTAAAAACAAACTGTTCCATGCTTTACCCTGGAGTTTCTCCTGCCATTTGATCATGATGTTTTTAAACTCTTTAAAATCATATTTTTGAGTTGTCCACTTTCCATAATCTCCGCATCCACTCTCCACATGCTCAAATTGGAATACCATATTCAGTTCATTTCTGTCTTCACCCGCATATTTCTGTGCTTCTTCAATTGTAACTCCAGCTGTTTCACCAACTGTCATGATATCATATTTTGAAAGGACTTCATGATTCATTTCCTGAAGAAATTCATGGACTCTTGGACCATGTACGCTATATGGTCCAAAATCGCCATAAAGTCCGTTATTCATTTCTCCATCCGGAAATCTCTGATCTTTGGAAATCATACTGATAACATCCATACGGAAACCATCAATTCCTTTTTCACACCAGAATTTCATCATATCGTAAACTTCCTGGCGTACTTTTTCATTTTCCCAATTGAGATCCGGCTGTTTTTTGAAAACAGATGCAGATAATACATCTGTGTCTGCGGATCATATTCCCATGCAGAACCGCCAAATACTCCGCCCCAGTTATTAGGTTCTTTTCCATTTACCGGGTCTTTCCAGATATAATAATCACGATATGGATTATCTTTTGATTTTCTGCTTTCAATAAACCAGTTATGTTCATCTGAAGTATGGTTGACTACGAGATCCATCAGAATCCTGATGGATCTTTTGTGTGCTTCACACAACAATTCCTCGTAATCCTCCATCGTTCCATATTCTTCATAAATTCTACGGTAATCAGAAATATCATAACCATTATCGTCCTGAGGTGATTCCAGCATCGGAGAAATCCACAATACATTTACCCCAAGTTCTTTGAGGTAATCCAGTTTCTGTATGATTCCTCTGATATCTCCCACACCATCACCGTTACTGTCTTTAAAACTCTTTGGATATATCTGATATACTACACTTTCTTTCCACCATTTTTTCTCCATGCCAAATCTCCTCGTTTATAATTGTTTAGTATTATTTAACCGCTCCTATAACAACACTATTCATGATACCCCATACATCTTAGTAAAATCAAGAGGTTTCTCGCGAAACCATAAAAGACAACAAAGTTTATTTCCTGTTTTATACAGTCTGCACAAAAACAACCAGACCATTCCACCGGCTTACCTGTATACATGCAAAGTTGAAAAAAGGATCCTGTCATTCTTTGACAGAATCCCTCTTCACCAGATAAACTGGATTTTTTATGTTTAATTCGTCCAGCGTCTCTCCCTGAATCAATTTCAGCAGACGTTTCAGCGCCACATGCGCCTTTTGCGGAACATCCTGATGAACCGTTGTCAGTTTCGGTCGAACCATACTTGCGTAGACACTGTCATCATATCCTGTAACAGAAATCTGATCTGGAACCATGATGCCTTCATCAAAAAAGAAATTTATCGCTTCCATCGCATTATAATCTGAAGGAAAACGCAAGTGCTTTTGCTTCTAAAAAACGTGGGAGAAGCTCTCTTGTATTTTCTGAGACGCAATCTTTTTTCACTCGGAATAATTATATATCGGGAGCGACTGCAGAATCCCCCCGATTTTTCCATCGCCTGTTTGAATCCCATCCACCGATAGTAATCACTGTCTCTCTCCGTTTCCGCAACAAACAATGCTTTCTTATATCCACAGGAATACAGGTATTCTCCAATCTGATACCCTCCCGAATAATCATCTATACCGACATTCTGGAAGGTATAAGCACCTTCCGGATAAGCATCGATCAGAATCATTTTCTTGTTTAATCTGCGCGAAAGCCTGCGATACTGTTCTTCATTGTAGCCAAGGATAAGCAATCCCTCTACATTCCATTTTGAGGCAATATCCACTACATTCTGAATACTTTCACCGCCAATAAGCATAACATAATATCCATTTTCTTCCGTTTCCATCTGAATCGTTCCGATCAGTTCTCCCACAAATGGATCCTGAAGTGACTGCATACCATGAGCGTAAGTAAATCCGAGTACTACGCCTATAATTCTGGAACCATGACCGGAAAGCATCACTGATCCCATATGAGGAACATAGTTCTGTTCTTTAAGGATCGCTGTGATCTTATCAATCGTTTTCTGGGAAACTCTTTTCGTATTTCCGTTTATGACATTTGTATACGGTAGTGCGGCTGACACCAGCCATTTCAGCAATATCCTGAAGACGAATCATCTGTTATCACGCCTCCTTTGCACATCTTATGTATGTTTTTAGAGATACTGCGATTTTATCAGTTTAGGACCCTGATGGAATACGCACGATCGACTTTCGTGTCCATCTTTTTCTGCCAACCCAAACACCGGGATATGTTTTTTGCGCAGTGCGTGTACGATTGGATATGCCGCGAAGAGATTTTCTCCGACAAAAACGGCCTCTGGCTTGTATTTCAGGATCTGTTTTACCTGCTCTTTGGCTCTGGATTTCCACTCCTGTTTTTCCATGGTTACTTCTGCATAAACTCCCTGGATTTCAACTTCCGGAAGTGTTGGAAAATCTATATGAATGATTTCTGCTGCCTGTAATTTTGGAAGCTGATGGATGAGTTCATCGTATTCTGTATCTCCGCCAAAGCTTACAATCACTGGTTTCTCGTGAAACTGTTCCATACTGATCTTACATGCCTGTACTGCATCCGCAAGTTCTCCGGTTGTCATAAGGAAGCCGCCTTTGTGGCAAAATCCTGCAGTCTTAAGTCCTGTAACCTCCTGCAGTTCTTCATTCTCAGACCAAGCCATTCTGAAGGAAAACTGCATTTGTAATTCATGGAATATTCTTTTTTCTGTGGCTGGATACAGTAACCGCCCCGGTTGGACGGAAAGATCACAAAAGCAATGTTGGTTTCCGAAAGGCGTTTTTGGCAGGGAATAAATTCCGGAAGTATAAGGATATTGGTATTTTCTGCCGGGGTATCACCCGAAGCGAGGGAAGCAGCATGTTCTGTAAGAACTTCTTCCACCCGTCTGTCTGCACGTTCATTTCCAAGGTAACGCTCGAATTTATTTTCCAGGATCATGCCTGCCACACTGACTGCCTGGAAAAAGGCTTCGTCATTACTGCTTTTGGAATCCCATCCCGGATTAAAATTGCCGATCAGTGTGGCAAGTTCATTTTTTTCACCGGTATTATCATTGATATCCAGAGGCTGGACAAAGGATTCATCGAATTTTAGTGCCAGTTCCTCACCTAGGATTTCCGGTCCAAGCTTCTCCCAGAGAAGGCCGAAGGCCGCATATGGGACGCCATTATCGCGGATACGGCTGTTTTTCTGATGATGATCATACTGTCCTCTGCCAATATCAAAAACAAGACCTTCATAGTTTTCAGGAACCTGGTTTCCACGTGTGATGGTAATCTCGGGATTCAGATATAAAAGCAGAGCGGCAGAAAAAACATCGTCTGCGTGAAATTTCCCGCTGTGGGTGAATGCGGATGCATTTTTTTGTTTGATTTTTTCCAGTAAATGATTCATATGAAACGCTCCTGTGTGTTTATTCTGCTCTTCAGTATACCACAGAAATGAAGAATAAACAAAGTTTCCTACAGTTAAAAAGGAATCCGTCCTGAAGACAGATCCCTTTAAAAATTTACGTTCTTTTATGCTTTATGTACAAAATAGGACGTTCATATTCAATTTATTATAATGCGCAGATAATTTTATCCTGATATGCTTCCGGAACTTCTTCTTTATCCAGAGACATACTGATAATAAAGGAAACTTTGAAGGTTTCACCGATGGCACTTAACTGATCCAGTGTTCCGGTTGCGTCCTTTCCTTCAAGCTTGGCTGTTGTAAGGAAGCTGTCCAGATATACCTGCTCCAGATCATGATCCTGAGAGAGGATACCACAGATAAATCCTACAAATTCGTCCGCATTTTTAACCGGAAATCCGGAAACATCGATAAGGCGGACCTTGTTGTTCAGCTCATACATGTGCTTGGTGCTCTTGTCTAAGTAAACAATACTGCCGTTGGCGTCCTTAACAGCTCCGTTTACTTTGTCTAACAGTACTTTTGTTTTTCCTTTGCCTTTCTTTCCTACGATCAGTTCAACCATCCTGTTTTCCTCCTTAGACACATATAATAATTTTGAATAAAATTGCTATTGATATGCTTCAAATTATAGTGCATTGTGAATAAAATTGCAAGGGCTTTTTGAAAAAAACTGGTAATTTTAATCAAGCTTTACTGCTCTCTTTCATTTTCCATTTGTGCTTTTGCTTTCCTTCCGATCCGGGCAGTGCTGTTCATGATACTGGCCCGGGTAACCTTGTCGTTTCCGTACTTCAGACGGATGGAATCCAGTGCTGCATCCAGTTTCTGCTGGCGTTCCTTCTTGTGAGTATCCTCAAAAAAGGACAGTTGTTCAAAGGAATCATCCGTAAGACCGGTCAATGATACTCCCAAGAGCCGGAGTGGCTGTCTCATCCAGGACTCCTGAAAGAGGTTTTGGGCATTTCTGTAAATCTCTTCTGTGATATCGGTGGCATTTGGCAGTTTAGTCTGATGAGATTTGTTTCGAAAATCCAGGGTACGGAAGGTTACAGAAATGCAGGTGCATTTTTTCTTTTTGCGGCGCATGCGGGCGGCCAGAATATCGCATTGTTCCAGCAGAATCGAAAGTGCCTGCTCCAGTGAGACCAGATCATCGTTAAATGTAGTTTCCAGACTGAATCCTTTTGCTTCATCAGGTTTTGCTTTCACAGGGGAGTCATCAAGGCCACGGGCATACTGATATAACTGCTGTCCTGCTTTTTCACCGAGAAGTGCCTGTATCTTTGCTTTTTTTTCATGAGCCAGATCTCCGATGGTTCTGATCCCTGCGTCCTGCAGTTTTTTTTCAGAGGATCTGCCAAGAAAAAGAAGCTCTCTCACTGGAAGAGGCCACATTTTTACAGGGATTTCTTCCGGAAATAAAGTATGCACCTTATCTGGCTTTTCGAAATCAGAGGCCATTTTTGCAAGAAGTTTATTGGTGGAGATGCCGATATTTACGGTAAAGCCGAGTTCTGTACGGATCTTATCCTTCAGCTCATGGGCAGTTGCCACTGGATCCGGGTAAATATAGGAGGTTCCGGTCATATCCAGAAAAACCTCATCAATGGAAAAGGATTCCATTACCGGTGCATAGGATCCACAGATTTTTTTGAAGGCTCTGGAACATTTATCGTATAATTCAAAGTCAGATGGAACGGCCACAAGATTCGGACATTTGCGAAAAGCCATAGCCATAGGCTCGCCTGTCTGGATTCCGTATTTTTTTGCAGGAATGGACTTGGCGACAACGATGCCGGTACGTTTACTGGGGTCTCCGCCAATACAGGAAGGGATGTCTCTCAGATCCGGAAGTCCCATCTTTACTCTTTTTGCTGCTTCCCAGGAAAGAAAAGCACTGTTTACATCAACATGAAAAATCAATCGTTCCATATAGGGTTCTTCTTTCAATTGTATAAAGTGTGTCTGTTATATCTATTTACAGATTTTTGCAGACAGCTGATCAAAAAGGTTCCGATATTCCTCTTCTACCTGTGAAAAAGGGTATTGCCGGTATTGGATTGGAACATGGACAACCGGTTTTGGAGTGTCCGGTGTTTCATTCAGAAGATATTTCAGGTCATACCAGAGCAGGTCATTGTCGATCTCCTTCAGCTTCTGCTCTTCTATGGCAGAAAGTCCGGATCCCAGATATTTCTGATAGATAATGTTTAAAAGAGCTTCCTCCTGTTTCCGATACTCAGGAAGACTTTTCTTAAATGGTCTTGGAACATCGGACATATAACATTCGCTGGCATCGTGAAGAAGGGACGCCAGTATAAGACGGCCGGAATAGCCACGTGCTTCGGCTTCTTTGGCACAGAGGATGCAGTGCTGCCCTACAGAGAAAAAAGTCCTTACATGACCATTTCCGCGGCATAGAAGAGAAAGTGCGTGTGCAATGTCCTCAATGCAGATCAACTCTTCGTCCGGATGTGTCGGATCAAAATGTTTTCCAGTGTATGTGGTAATGCAGTCGCCCATAAAATGTTACGCCTTTCTTTAAGCTTATGAATAAATATGATTATTTATTATAAACACCCAGAGAAAGTGTGTCTATATGATCGCGAAATAAATTTCGGGAACTGTTACAGAAAAACAAAAGAAATACATGGCTGTTTTACAAATATGAGTGATTCTGTGCTATAATACAAAAAAACGACAGGGAGATCATCAGCGATGAAACATATGGAAGAAATGAAGATTGCCGGATTAGCCATGGCATTATGTATCGTGATGCTGGGAATCTATATCGTCGTCCCAAAGGATGGAACGGTTTCTCATCTTACTGCTATTCCGGATAATAATGCGGCGGAGCCTGTTACAGATTCTACATCAGAGGGAACTGCTGATGCGGATTTTCCAATCTATACAGAGGACAGCTACAGTAGTGAGCCCGAGAGTTCTGACGATACTGGGGACGGAGATTCCTATACGGAAGAGCCGACTTATGATCCAGGTGATAATTCTTACGACGGCAATACGGATAGTGAAGCCAATGGAGTAGATACCTCGGATACTTCAGATGGAACCGGTGAAGACGCAGGCAATTATGAAGATCCGGACAGTGGCTCAGGTGAAGTGGTCGATGACAATGATTACAGTGGTACTTCGGATACGGATCTTGATAGCAGTGAGACCGAAGATACCGGCAGTGATGGCACCGATGATATAGTAGAAATTAACTGAATGTAAAAGAAAGAATAAAAAAGCAGATCTGCGAAATAAAATTTCAAACAGATCTGCTTTTTTGTATGGAATCCTGTCAGTTGATGTTCTGGAGCAAGGATGTCATTTCCTGATAAAGAACATCCTTTGAGGATGCACCCATGACGATGGAAATAAATGGCTTCCCATAAGCATTCTGGCTTAAAAGTGCCAGACAGTTACCGGCTTTATCGGTTGTTCCTGTTTTTCCTCCAAGGATAGTGACATCCTTAGGAGTTGCTGCCTCTCCGGTAAGATAATGATCTGTAGCGGGTAAGGTAGCACTTGCATCGGAGCCATCGGAATGCTTATAGCTAACTGTATAAGATGCCATTTGTGTGATGTCTGTAAACTCCGGATAATTCAAGGCTTCTTTCAGCATCAGATAAATGTCATAAGGCGTTGTATAATGATTTTCGTCCTGAAGACCATGGGGATTGGTAAAGTGAGTTCCTGTACAGCCAAGTTCTGCAGCAAAGCTGTTCATCATCTCTACAAATTTATCTGTTGATCCACCTATATGTTCCGCAATGGCAGATGCTGCATCATTGGCAGAATAAACAAGAAGACAATGAAGAAGCTGATCCATGGTAACCTGATCTCCCGCCTGGAAACCAGCTACCTGAGAACCGGATTCCAGGGTAACATTCTCCTGTGAGATCGTTACTGTATCGTCCATGTTTCCATATTTCAGTGCAAGCATAGCTGTCATGATCTTTGTGATGCTGGCAGGATAAACCTTGTTGTAGGCACCTTTTGCATAGAGTACCTTCTTATCACTGAGATTCAGAAGCACACCGGACTGGCTGTCATCCAGACTGACAGAATCCAGAGCAACATCTTTTGTAACAACACAGAGATCATGGGCGAAACCTGCCGCGCGCTGTTCTTCTTTGGAAGTCAGAGTATTATCAAACTCGGAGAATGCATTGAAAGAATTTGCAGGAGTGGAAAAATCTCCGCCCTTCAGCATGTAACACCAAAACCGCCAGCTGTGCATAGTACGATCAGCAGAAGAAGGAGAAAAATGGTGTTGCGAATCCTTTTGCGACGCATCCGTTTTATCCGGGTATTTTGAGCTTTACGTCTGGCAGAAACAGTTCCGTCAGACGGCGTGGAAGTTCTTTTTGTCCCCTTGGAAGCTGTATGTGCAGCCCGGGAAGCCTGACCTCTGGAAGGATTGCCAGAACGTACATGATTTTTTACAGGTTCTTTACGTGTCATAAGTATTCCTCTTTCCGAAAGTAGGTATCCGATTTCTGACCTTTTTTCTGTAATTCTTTATTATATGCACTGCTCTGCAGTCCTACATTGAGAACAAGTCCCATACCCATAAACAGACTGATCAGAGAAGTAAGACCATAGCTTACAAAAGGAAGCGGAGTACCTGTGTTTGGTGCAAGGCCGGTAGCAACACAGATGTTGATGAAGCTCTGTATGGAAACAATGCTTCCAACACCGCAGCATATGACCTTACCGGCAAGATCCTTGGCCCGCAGGCTCATACGGATACATTCAAAGGTGATCAGAAACAGCAGCAGTACGATCAGAGTACAGCCGATAAATCCGTACTGCTCTCCAGCCACCGCAAAAATAAAGTCGGTCTGATTCTCAGAAACAAAGTTTCCATCATTTACGGATGTAACACTGGTGTCATTACTGAAAGCACGTCCCACAAGCTCTCCGGAGGCGATGGCTGTTTTTGAGTTGTTCTGCTGTTCAATATCATCTGCGTATTCTTCGTTCTCCGGATACAGGAATGACATGATACGGTTTCTCTGGTAATCCTGTATCAGTTTCTGATCCGGCTGCACGATAATGGACAGAAAGATGATGGCCAGAGGAATCGCGATCAAGGCTACACCTCCGATGATCTTATAACTAAGTCCTGCGATGTAGATCAGAATACAGAACAGGACTGTTACGGTGATGGTGTTTTTCATATCCGGCTGTACATAGATCAGCATCAGTGGGATGACCAGAAGGACAGCTGATTGTATCAGAGTCTTTAAGGTATTCAGATCTTCCTCATGATCCATAAAAAATTTGGCAAAAAACAGGATAATGATGATCTTTGAAAGCTCGGTAGGCTGGAAACGGATAAAACCTAAATCCACCCATCTGGCAGCACCATTGGCGCTGGATCCGAAGAACCGGACAGCCAGAAGCATAACGATATTAAATCCATACATGATCCATTGAAAATTCAGCAGCCAGGAATAATCCATCAGTGAAAGGATCAGCATAAAGACCACACCGATGATCACACCCAGAAGCTGACGTGTGCGAAGGTAGTCGGCAGCTGTTCCTACAAGCTGAATTCCAATAAAGCTGATCGCCAGGAGAAAGATCACCAGTCGAAAATTGTAAAACCGCAGCTTATACTGTTTAATCATAAATTATGCATCTCTTTTCTTAAGTACGGGTATGACTGCATGCAGAACAGGTGGTTCCTGTGTGATCTGTATGGTCACCCCTGGTTCATCAATTACAACGTATTTTTTTACGGCATGTATCAGATCGTTCCGTAAAAGCTTCATCATCTGTGGAGAACAGTCTATGCGTTCCGATACAAGAAGAAGCTTCATCCTGTCGCGTGCATAGCCTGCAGAGTGGTTTTTCCCGGAGAAAAATCCCATAATCATTCCTCCTGTGATGAAAAATGTCAGACAGCAAGGCGTCTGTTATTTTCGAAAAATGCTGCCAAGACGGTGGAATACACCATTTTTTCGACGCACAGTAACATAAGGGACCTCTTCGCCCATAAGTCTCCGGCAGATATTGCGATACTCTTCTTCTGCCTGGGAATTTTTTCCGGATAAAGGTTCTCCCTGATTTGTGGAGATCACGATCTGTTCATCATCCAGGATCGCACCGATCAGATCTACAGCCAGGATTTCCAACACATCTTCTACGGACATCATATCACCTCTGGCGATCATTTCCGGTCGAAGCCGGTTGATGATCAGCCGGATATCACGGAGCCCTCCGGACTCCAGCAACCCGATGATACGGTCTGCATCCCGGATCGCGGAAACTTCCGGTGTGGTCACGACCAGTGCACGGTCCGCTCCGGCTACTGCATTTTTGAATCCCTGTTCAATTCCTGCCGGACAATCCAGAAGGACATAATCGAATTCTTCCCGGAGATCATCGGTAAGCTTGATCATCTGTTCCGGAGATACGGCAGTTTTGTCCTTGGTCTGGGCAGACGGAAGAAGATACAGTTCTGAATGCCGACGATCCCGGATCAGTGCCTGTTTCAGGCGGCAGCTCCCATTGATCACATCAACCAGATTATAAACAATACGGTTCTCCAGTCCCATGACAACATCCAGATTTCGGAGTCCGATATCGGTATCTACAACTGCAACCCTTTTTCCCATGGCAGCCAGTCCGGTCCCGATATTTGCCACGGTGGTGGTTTTTCCAACACCGCCTTTTCCAGATGTAATGACAATGACTTCACTCATGTTTTCTGATTCCTCCTATAAAATGTTCCACACTTCTGGTATCCTCATAAAGTTTGTTTAGTCATTCGATACATTACTGGTATCGCTTGCTGCATAGCCAGTGAGAATGGTGCTTTCATCTGCAAGTCCGAAAATGTATTTAAAGATATCATTAGCTGCAAGGCAGGCATTACCGGATGCATATCCGTTTGAGATTCGTACAGATATTGCGTACTTGGGATCAGAAACAGGCGCATATCCGATAAAAAGTGCATTGTTCGGATGATAATAGTCAATCTCGGCAGTACCGGTTTTTCCTGCTACTTCAACTCCAAGTCTGTTAAACTGATCATGAGTCTGCACCACACGATACATACCGTCATGGATGTCATCCCAGATATTGCTGGAAAGATCCAGCTGTCCAGCTGTTTCGGAGGATATTCCTTTATAAGTTTTCCTTTGGAATCCGTCACACGGTCCAGAAGGGAAAGCTTATAGATCGTACCGGAAGTGGCGATCGTTGACGCATAACGTGCAAGCTGGCTGGTCGTAAACGCATTGGTACCCTGTCCAATATAGGAAGGGACGGCGTTTTTGTCAGAAATCTGCGGAGAAGCTTCGGAAATTTCAATGCCGGTTTTCTGATCCAATCCCATGAGGGAAGCATATTTCTGAAGCATTCCAAGACTTCTGGCTTCAGAAAAGTTACCTTCGGAATCTTTACCAAGTTCGAAACCAATCGTAGTGAAAAATACGTTACAGGACTGCTCAATGGCTTCACGGATATCAAGAGAACCGTGGCCCTGTTTATTCCAGCAGTTGATCGGAGGTGTTACAAGGTCAAAGCTTCCTGTACATTCAATATATGTGCCATCATCTATTACGCCCTCAGACATGCCGGCAACAGTAGATAAGATCTTTAAGGTAGATCCTGGAGCCGTCTTCTGCTGTGTTGCCTTGTTGAAGAACGGGCTGGAAAGATCTGTGGAAAGCTTTGCATAATAATCAGTATCCATATTGTTGGTCAGACGATTATTATCATATCCCGGATAGGAAACACATGCGAGAACATTTCCGGTTGTAGTATCTGTGATCACCGCAGATGCAGAGCACGGAGCCAACGCAAGCTGGGCCGGTGTGATCTCAAGATTTGCGATCTTGCGATACATGAAGGTGTAGGCATCAAGACCACCGGAGGCCATTGTCTGATACAGCTCGTCTTCTTTGGAAAGAACGCCCTGTTCATAGAGAACAAGACACAGATCTTCTCCACTGATGGTGTCTTCCTGAAGCATATATTTATACAGAAGCTTTGAAAAGCCTGTATCTGTTTTCAGGTAATCAATGATATAGGCGGTAAGAGCCTGATAGATCTCTTCAGAATCCAGATATTCTCCGGAGGTTGAGATCTGGGAAATATCGATCCAGTTCTGACTGGCAGCGTAGTTCAGATAATCCTTCAGACTGATACTCTGATCATTTTTCCAGGCTTTGTATGTTTCATCCGCGGTATCAATGGAATCACTTTTCAGTACCTTCAAGGTATTGGTAAGAAGATCATCACAGATATAGGTAAGATATTCCTGCATCTGCGTATCTTCATCCTTATAGGCTGGAGGATTGTCGCCTGTCAGCCTGTTACTTATTGTATCAAAAACCTGTTGCTGTTTTTGCTGAAATTTGACGTATAAATTTTTTTCTGTGTCGGAAGCATCTGCATCACTGAATTTATTGATATCGATCACACTGTTTGCGATCAGTGCATTGTATACATCATAGATTGGGATGGTGATCTTACTTGCATCTTTCTCTGCTTCATAATCAAAGCTTTTATTCGGTGTCAGTTTAGAGAGGACAATACCAGCAACACGCTGTTCCAGGATCTGGTAAATACTCTTCTGCCAGTCGGAATCAATGGTCAGATAAACATCGTTTCCGGCCACAGGATCAACAGTTTTAGAATTGTCGATGTCAAGGACTTTACCAAGATTATCAACTGTGACCGTTTCTTCTCCGTCTTTTCCCTGAAGTTCAAGCTCCATATACTGTTCGATTCCGGCTTTTCCAACAACCGCATCATTGGAATAATCAGGATTATCCTTACGAAGGGTTTCCAATTCCTCAGAAGAGGCCTGGCCTGTGTAACCGAGGATCGGCGCCATACTCTCATCGTCCACATATTTTCTGGTGGAATCTTCTACAATGTCAATACCCTGGAGAGCGGCCTGATTTTCTTTTATGGCTGCCACAGATTTTTCACTGACATTTGTTGCAATGGTCACCGGCATATATTTCTTGAAACTGTTGGTGTTCAGCTGATAGCGCATGATCGCAATTTCGAGGATTTCCTGTTTGGTAAGCTCTTCCGGAAGAGAATGTGCGGCAAGTTCTTCCGGGGTGTAGGCATCTTTTCCGTAAAGAACGATAGAAAATCCGCTGCTTCCGGTAAGATGATCCATGATCTGGGCTGCGGTTGCGTTTTTCTGCTCCTCACTGAGATCATCAATCTGTGCTTCTCCGTAAATATCCGCACGGAAACGGTTAAGAGTAAATCCTTCATCTACATCAAAAGCATAGTCGCCATGATCATTGACGGTAATATGAAAATTATCAGATAAGCTGTCCCCGTTTTTGGAAAGGATCTGTAATACCTGGTAGGCGATACCGTTCAGAGTCAGATTCTTTTCTCTGGTGCTGTTGTATGTACCGCTATCTTCGAATGTGACAGAATATGCAAGTACATTGGAGGCGACAACTGTGCCGTTACGGTCATAAATATTACCACGGGTGCTTTTGATCACGCGTGTTTTGGTGGTACGTGTCTGAAATTTACTGATGTAATCCTCTCCTTGTATGATCTGCAGACTGAAAAGCTGCCGGACCAGGACAGATGACAGAAAAATAAATACGATCACAAGAACTGTAGTACGTTTCAGACGGATTTTTTTGATGATTTTTTTTATTTTAATTCCCAAATAGACTCACTTTCTTTCCTTACAGTATCCATTAAGTGGTAGTTGATCCAGTAAAATACCCGGTATACGATGATGGTGAGAAAAACCGTATATACAATCTCGGGGATAATGATCCTGTATATGTAGGTCCAGAATCCAAGACGGCCTCTGAGCAGAAACTGGAGGCCATACACAGCCAGATTATAAAGAAGATCTGATTCCTGCTACAAGAAAAAGCGGAACTTTCAGATCATCATCATAAAAACTGCGGAATGCATAGCCGCTGATAAAACCTATATACATATAGATCAGTGCATAAAATCCAAACAATGATCCATAAAAGAGATCGACAAAAAGCCCGGAAAAAAATCCAGTCCACAGACCGACTTTTCTTCCACGCATAAGTCCCATGGATACACACAGGATCAAAAGCAGATTTGGAGTGATGGATCCAATGGAAATACGGTCCATTACTGTGCACTGAAGGAGAAAACAGACAATGATAGTGATAAATAATATAATCCTATTTTTCATTGGACGCATCCTCCGATTTGTCTATCGCGTCCTGTTTATTGGTGGTGATCACAAATACATCTTTCAGATGACCGAAATCAACCGGTGTAACGATCGTACCTGTTTTTGTCAGGTTATTGGGATCCTGCTGGATCTCACTGACATAACCAATAAACAGTCCTTCCACATATTTTTCACTGATGTTCGAGGTGACAATACGTTCTCCGACTGTTACCTTGTTATCCTGATCGTAAAGCTGCTCAAAGCTTAATTTGCCTTCATCGATCAGTTTCAGATCTCCAGTGACAACGCAGTTGTCGGAAGTACTGACTGCCATGGCACTGACATTGCTGCTGTCATCGATGATGGAACGGACAGTAGCCCAGGAAGGTCCCACTTCTGTAACGATACCCACAAGACCCTTTCCGGCGATCACGTTGTTATCAACCCGGATCCCGTTATTACTGCCTTTGTTGATCATAAAGGTATCATACCAGTTTCCGGGATCTTTGGAGATTATCCTTGCGGCAACCTTGGGATAGTCGGTATATTCCTGATCAAGATCGTAAAGTTCCTTCAGGCGTGTGAGCTCTGTCTGGTCCTGGATCAGGATGTTATTCTGTTCCGTAAGACTGTTGATCTGACTTTTCAGCTCTTCGTTTTCCTGAAGCACGTCCTGTTTATCACGAAGATTGTTTTTTACATTTCCAAATATATCGCTGACACCGGCGATCCCCTTTTCAAAGGGAACGATAAGAAAACCGGCGGCCTCCTGAAGTGGTGCGGAAGAGGTTCCGGAGGCTGCTGTGGCTACAATGCAGCTTCCACAGAAAAGTGTCATGATTACCAGAAGATGTTTACTTTTTAAATTAAAATGAAAACGCACTTTTTTTCGGATGTTTTTCATTATATATGCCCCTTTACAGTTTTTTCTGCTTTACCGGCTGGGCCCATTTGCGCAGGTTTCTGTCGCGGATGATCTTTTCCAGGCCGTATGCTGCAGAAGTTTCATACAGATCAGAAAGATTAAAGGCAAATCCGGTATAGCTAGCCAGATAGTTATCTATATAAGGAAGCCGTGTGCTGCCGCCGGTCAGATAAATGCCCTCTTTTGCGATATGATAAGCGATCTGTGGCGGGGTACGTTCCAGAAAAGATTTCATTTCTGCTGCGATCTGGTTCACACAGTTGGCGATCCCTTCATTAACAACGTAGGCAGAAATAACTTCTTCTCGTGGAAGTCCGGAAATACTGTCGATCCCGACTACTTTTCGGGCTTCTTTTTTCTGATCATTCAGTCTTCCCATAACTACTTTCAGACGTTTTGCAGTTCGTGTTCCAATCTGAAGATTATAATGTTTTCGGATTTCGCTGCAGATAGATTCGTTCATCTGTCTGCCTCCGATGGGGATCTTACGGCTGATGATGATCTTGCCGTCGGTTATGATGGAAAACTCTGTACTCTGTGCACCGATGTTTACGATCATGCTGCCCTGATTCTTTTCAGGGTCGATTCCCATGGCAATGGCATCTGCAATAGGGGACTCCACCATAAAAACACGGTTTTTCCGCAGCCAGTGACCATTGACCAGATGATAGTATGCCCTCTTTTCGATAGCAGTCATATCAAGTGGTACGGAGAAATACATGTCTGCTCCGAGACCGGATGTATGATCGATTTTTTTTATCATGCTGTAAAGGACGATCTCTTGCAATTCCAGATTTGCCAGCATACCGAAAGCCATGGGAGAATTTACGGAAATATCCGCAGGTGATTTTTCAAACATTTCATAAGCTTCGTTCCCTATGGCAAGGATCCGGCGTCCTCTGTAGGCTACCATGTTCTTTTCTATGTAACTTTTGTTTCTGAAAAATGAATAGACTTTTACAGAGCTGCTTCCAAGGTCTACTCCGTAATTATTTCTAAAAAGCATAAATCTGTCCCTTCACTTAAGTATATTCATCAAAAATCCCTTTTTCGCGGAAACTGACATACCTGTGATCACCGATGATGATATGATCCAGAAGATGGATGCCGAGGAGTTCACCACAATGATAGATCCGTTCCGTAACATCTAGATCAGCCTGACTGGGGGAGGGATCGCCTCCTGGATGATTGTGGACCAGGATCAGGTTCACCGCCCGATAACTTTACAGCTTCTACAAAGACTTCTCTTGGTGTGATCAGTGTGGCATTGACAGTACCGCGGCTTAAAAGCTGTTCCCCCGACAAATGGTTATGTCCGTCCAGCATCATGCAGTAAAGCAATTCCTGTTCTTCATGCCGGAGCCGCTCCATATAATACTTCGCAATGGTTACCGGATGGTGAAAAGATAATTCCGGTTTTGCAGCTGCGGTTGCCATACGCTTGGAAAGTTCCCCGATACATTTCAGCTGTATGGCTTTTACCTTACCGATCCCATGGATCTTCATCAGTTCCTGCATGGAAATATGAAACAGTCCAAGCAGGCCACTGTATCCGGTCTGTTTCGATAAATTCAGGATTTTATCTGCCAGAGTCAGGGAACTGGATCCCTGTACGCCACAGCGCAGGATCACAGCAAGAAGCTCTCGATCGCTTAAGGACTGTTCTCCTTCCCGCAGACATTTTTCATACGGACGCTGATAATCTGGCATTTCCATTATAGTATCTTTCATATGATTTCCCTTTTCGCTCTCGAAGAAGGGGATGCAAAATTGCAGAAGTTATTTTAGCATAAAAAAGCAGGGATGTACACTCTATCCCGGAAATTTCCACTTTTTTCACATTTTGTTTACAGGCAGGGCATAAACAGAAGCGACTGCTTCTGCCACCTTGATCCCGTCCATCGCTGCGGATGTAATGCCTCCGGCGTAACCGGCGCCCTCTCCGCAGGGGTAGATCCCTTCTATATTGGAAGTGAGCTTTTTCGGTTCCCGAACGATCCGTACAGGAGAAGAGGTACGGCTTTCTACTCCTTCCAGCAATGCATCCGGTCGGTCAAAACCGGAAAGCTTTTTTCCAAAAGCATGGATTCCTGCTTCAATGGAATCGCCGATCTCTTTCGGGAAAATACTGCGGACATCGGTAAGTGTATAAGCTCCTTTGATACAGGGGATCACATCTCCAAGCCTGGTACTTTTCTGATGGGTACAGTAATCTTTGAAAAGCTGTACCGGAATTTTTCCTTTTCCGGCTTCCCAGGCAGCGCGCTCCAGTTTTCGCTGCAGAGCGATTCCGCCGAGAACTCCCTCTTCAGGAAAATCAGAAGGGTTTACCGTAACGATGATAGCACTGTTGGCATTATGGCTGTCACGTGCCTGATAGCTCATACCATTCACTGCAAGCATATCTTCTTCAGAAGATGCATTTACAACATATCCGCCGGGACACATACAGAAAGAATAAACGCCACGTCCGTTTTCCAGTGTATGGGTAACCTTGTAGCTGGATGCACCCAGACGGTCGTTTTCCGGTTCCCCGTAAAGATCCTGGTTGATCATAGTCTGCGGATGTTCCACACGTACCCCCACTGCAAAAGATTTCGGCTCCATGTTAATATTGTGTTTTTCCAGCATGGCAAACGTATCTCTGGCGCTGTGGCCGGGAGCAAGAATGCAGATTCTGCCGGTATTTCCTCTTTTGCATTGACAATGACTGCATTAAGCTCCGGTCACGAATCATCAGATCAGTTACTGTGGAACGAAAACGGAATTCCCCGCCCATTTCTTCAATCTGATGACGCATAAACTGAACGATACCTACAAGCTGATCTGTGCCAAGATGAGGCTTTTGCTGGTAAAGGATCTCAGAGGGAGCTCCTGCCTCCACAAATCGGGAAAGAACTTCCTTCCTCTTCCAAAAGTATCTTTTACCAGAGTATTCAGCTTTCCATCGGAAAAAGTCCCTGCACCGCCCTCTCCGAACTGTACATTGGAATCCGGATCCAGGATGCCGTTTTTCCAGAAATTTTCCACGGTTTCTTGGCGTTTGTCTGCTTCTTCTCCCCGTTCCAGTACCAGTGGAGAGTACCCGGCTTTGGCTAGGTACCAGGCACAGAATAATCCTGCAGGTCCGCTTCCGATCACTACAGGACGATGGGACAGAGTTTCAGAGCCAGATGAGGGAAAATGATATTTTTTCTCAGAGGTTAACATAATATTTTTATCGTGAACCTTTTTGAGAACACGGGATTCGTTATCCAGTTTAATATCTACGGTATAGACAAATTTTTTGTCCTCTTTATGCCGGGCATCCAGAGACTGTTTTCGGATCTCATAGGTGAACGGCTGATTTCCAAGGCGAAGTGTTTTCGCTATTTTTCTGTGAAGCTGTTCTTCTGTATGTGTGATGGGAAGCTTCAACTGTGTGATCCGGATCATTTTTATTCCTCCTTTGCTGCCCAGATACCGGCGGTAGCTCCACTTGACCATGCCCACTGCAGGTTATATCCCCCGCAGGTACCGTCAATATCAAGGAGTTCTCCGGCAAAATAAAGGCCTTTATGAAGTCGGGATTCCATGGTTTTGCTGTAAACTTCAGTAGTATCCACACCGCCGGAACAAACCTGTGCCTGTTCAAAAGAAAGGCCATCTTTTACCGGAAGGCGAAAATCGGTGATTCCACGGATCAGATCCTTCTGTGCACATAAAACACGGATCAGTTTTTCCGGAAAAAGTCCGATGAGAAGTTCTTTTTCTGTTTTATAAGGACAGGCTACTTTTCTCTGTTCCAGGTATTCTTCCAGTCCTTTCTGGTTCCGTTCCGGGAAAAAATTTATGGAAAGTTCTACGTTTTTGTTTTCGTGAACCGCTCGGATGGCGTAGCGGGAAATCTGGAATACTGGGATCCCGGATACACCGTAATCGGTAAGCTGCAGTTCTCCCTGCTGGGAGGCTGCCGGTGTGCCATCTATATAAAGGGTTATCTTACCTTCTGTCCGCACACCACTCCAGCCGGAAAAAGAATTTCCCTTACATTTCAAAGCGGTCAGCGCAGGAAGGGGTTCGATCAGATGATGACCAAGGCTCTTTGCGATTTCGTATCCACTTTCACTGGAACCTGCAACGGAAGAGGCACGGGAACCATTTGTAAGGATCACGGCATCGCCACTGTAGGTCCATCCGTCCGTATGGACCTTCCACTGTCCATCTTTGAAAGACACTCCGGTAACGGTCTGATTGGTTTTAAGTTTTACTTTCAGGTTGCGAGCTTTCATGGTAAGAACATCTACACACTCTGAGCTTGGCTGCTCCGGGGATAAATCCATCCGCCGCGATCTGTGGTACAGATACCCAGTTCCTGAAAGAATTCCAGGGTTTTTTCCACAGGAAACTGTGCCAGGGCATCTTTGACAAATTCCGGATGGGATCCCCGGTAAGCATTTTCATCCTGGTTCAGGTTTGTCATATTACAGCGTCCATTCCCGGTAGCACAGATTTTTCTGCCGGGACGGTCATTCTGTTCCAGAACCGTAACCGTCGCTCCGTTTATGGCAGCCTGAATGGCCGCCATAAGACCGGAAGCACCTGCTCCTACGACAAAGACCTGTTTTTTTAAGTCCGGTCCTCGGATTTTTTCATAATTTCACAAGTTCCTTATCAACCATATACTGAAGGGATTTCAGGATTCCAAGTTTTGCATGCTCCCAGGTAAGACCACCCTGGAAATAAACAGCATAAGGTGGTTTCATAGGACCATCTGCAGAAAGCTCGATAGAAGAACCCTGGATGAAAGCACCAGCAGCCATGATAACCTGACTGTCATAACCTGGCATATCCCACGGTTCCGGTGTTACAAAACTGTCTACCGGAGCAGCAGCCTGAATACCCTGACAGAATGCTACAAGACCTTCCGGTGTTCCAAGGGTGACTGCCTGGATGATATCCTGACGTGGTTCTGTGCTGTTCGGTACTACCGGGAAACCAAGTTTTTCGTAAATATTTGCTGCAAAAACAGCGCCTTTTAAAGCTCCTTTGGTAACCATCGGTGCAAGGAAAAATCCCTGGTACAGAGAACGGTTTACACCAAGAGTTGCACCGACTTCCATGCCCAGTCCCGGACAGGTCATACGGTAGGAAGCATTTTCCACACAGTCTTTTCTTCCTGCGATATATCCGCCGATAGGTGCCAGACCACCGCCTGGATTTTTGATCAGGGAACCCACCATGATATCCGCACCTACATCACTTGGCTCGATGGTATCTACGAACTCTCCGTAGCAGTTATCTACCATACAGATTACATCCGGTTTGATCTTCTTTACAAAAGCGATCAGCTCACCGATCTGTTTTACAGAGAAAGAAGGACGGGTCTGATAGCCTTTGGAACGCTGGATGGTTACCAGTTTTGTTTTTTCATTGACTGCTTTTTTGATGTTTTCGTAATCAAAGGTACCGTCCTCAAGAAGATCTACCTGACGGTATTTTACGCCATATTCCGCAAGAGAACCATTGGACGGACGGATTCCGATGACTTCTTCCAGGGTATCATATGGTTTTCCTACAGGGGAAAGAAGCTCATCGCCCGGGCGTAAGTTTCCAAACAGCGCAATGGCAAGTGCGTGGGTTCCACAGGTAATCTGCGGGCGGACCAGGCAGGCTTCTGTGTGGAACGTATCCGCATAGACCTGCTCCAGGGTCTCACGTCCAAGATCATTATAGCCATAACCGGAGGAAGCTCCGAAACATGCTTCACTAACACGGTTTTTCTGCATGGCATGTATAACCTCATCTGGTTGTACTCTGCAGTTTTATCAAATTTTTCAAAACGTTCTTTCAGGGAATCTTCTACAGTTTTACCGAAATCATAAACTGCGGAAGAAATTCCAAGCTGTGCATATAATTCTTTCATGATCATTTTCCTTTTTTATTTTATTTGGCAGGCAGGATTCCTTTTTCCCTGCATACAGAAAGCATATAGGAAAGAATCCTGCTGTCATCGTAATCAAAGTTATTTTTATCTACCCAGGTTACCTCACCTTCTCTGCGGAACCAGGTAAGCTGACGTTTGGCAAAGTGTCTGGTGTCACGTTTCAGGACCCGTACGGCTTCCTCATAAGAATATTTTCCGTCCATCCAGTCCAGGATTTCC
>ENA-OQED01000282-OQED01000282.1-human-gut-metagenome-genome-assembly--contig:-NODE-282-length-21199-cov-1.766705_pt1 | contig 21199 bp, 17 predicted proteins | sample MGYA00242790_ERZ504625 | MGnify/ENA primary metagenome ERZ504625 (study PRJEB26092, sample SAMD00036345) | human gut metagenome | host: Homo sapiens | study: EMG produced TPA metagenomics assembly of...
CGCCTGCGGAATCACCCTCCACGATGAACAGCTCGCACTCTTCCGGGTTGTTCGGACTGACAGTCCTTGAGCTTGTCGGGGCATGCCGGCGGACTCGAAGATGGACTTGCGGCGGGTGTTCTCGCGGGCTTTCTTGGCGGCCAGACGGGCACGGGAGGCCTCGATGGCCTTCTGGATGATGTTCTTGGCCTCGGCCGGGTGGGCGTCGAACCAGTCGCCGAGCTTGTCGGTCATCACGCGCTGCACGAAGGTCTTGGCTTCGGAGTTGCCGAGCTTGGTCTTGGTCTGGCCTTCGAACTGCGGGTTGGTGAGCTTGACGGAGATCACGGCGGTCAGGCCTTCACGCACGTCGTCGCCGGAGAGGTTCTCGTCCTTGTCCTTGAGGATGCCCTTGTCTCGCGCGTAACGGTTGACCAGCGAAGTCAGCGCGGCGCGGAAGCCCTCCTCGTGGGTACCGCCCTCGGTGGTGGAGATCGTGTTCGCGAAGGTGTGCACGGCCTCGGAGTAGGCAGTGGTCCACTGCATGGCGAGTTCGGCGGAGATGCCGAGCTTCAGGTCTTCGGCCTCGAAGCTGATGACGTCCTCTTCCACCGGCGTGGCCTTGCGCACCTTGACCAGATAGTCGACGTAGTCCTTGATGCCGTTGAGGTACTGGTAGGTGACGGTCTGGTGCTTTGCGCCGGGCTCGTCCGCGGCGTCGCCGGCCACCTCGTCGCCGGCCTGGTCGTTCTCACGCTCGTCAGTCAGGCTGATCTTGAGGCCCTTGTTCAGGAAGGCCATCTGCTGGAAGCGGGAACGCAGCGTCTCGAAGTCGTAGATGGTGGTCTCGAAAATCTTCGGGTCGGCCCAGAAAGTCACAGACGTACCGGTGGACTCGCCTTCGGTCATCGGCTCGCCCTGCTTCAAGGGCGCGGTGGGGTGCTGGTCGATGTACGTCTGGGTCCAGTGGAAGCCCTGACGGCGCACTTCGATGTCCACGCGGGTGGAGAGTGCGTTGACCACGGAGATGCCCACGCCGTGCAGACCGCCGGACACTGCATAACCGCCGCCGCCGAACTTGCCGCCGGCGTGCAGCTTGGTCATCACGGTCTCCACACCAGAGACGCCCTCGCCGGGCACCTCATCGACCGGGATACCTCGACCATCGTCCACCACACGGATGCCGTTGTCCGGCAGAATGGTGATCTCGATATGGCTGGCGTATCCGGCCAGCGCCTCGTCGACCGAGTTGTCGACGATCTCATAGACCAGGTGGTGCAAACCGCGCGGGCCGGTGGAACCGATGTACATACCGGGGCGGATACGCACGGCCTCAAGTCCTTCGAGCACCCTCAGATCGGAGGCCTCATAATGCTCGGGGGCCATGGATTCGTCAAGTTCGCCTTCTGTCAATTCCGCATTGTTGATGCGTTCCGCAGCCGCCTTCAGCTGCTCCTCTTTGCTGGTTTCGTCTGCCAACAGGCTTCCTTCCGTGACTACAGGGTCAACCTCCGTCATGAAGGTCATTCACGGAGGTGATATGGCTTACGAGGCCCGTAAAGGGCTCTTCTAGCCATTTGACCATACTGCATGTGATTTTACTCGTCTAACCCGACGAGCGCCATAGCGAGGCTTCTGCGAATTTGTTTGGTATCTTGGCTACCGCCGCCGAGCCCATTTGCGTGTGTATCCGGCGGCCGGGCCGGTCACGCGAATCTCGGTGATGGTCAATCCTTTGAGATTACGACGGATGGTATCGGTGAGTTGGGGGATAAGGTAGGTCAGCTGCGTGGCCCAGACCGTGGATTCGGCGCGGATGGTCAGTACGCCGTCAGTGAAATCGGCGACTGCCGAATGGCTGGCGATGGCCTGTCCCACCACTTGGTCCCAATGGTTGCGCAATTGCGCAAGTTTCATATTCGCCGCCCAGACGCCATTGCCGGCGATGGTGGTCATCACGCTGCCCAGTTCAGCCGGATCGCGCCCCGGTTTGCCGAAGTTTTCGATGGCCTCTTCACGGCGGCGTCTGTAGTCCTTCAAGGTCGCCCCGCGACGGGAGAGCCGCTCGAATATTTCGGCCGGCAGTTTGGTCTCGTCCAGGTTGAGTTGGCGGGCGATCGGCGGGTTCATGACACTTTCCGTTCTACGGACGCACTGTCCACCGCGGTTTTTTCGTCATACCCACCCAAACTCTCATTTTCCCGCGAATTGGACAAATTGCCCAGAGTTGGCAATATCACGGAAGCTGGTTCGTCCAGTGCGGCCACGTCGATGCGATGGGCCGATTCATAGTCGGGCACATCGCCTTCAGCGGCCACGGTAATCAGCACCTGATCCTGTTTTCTGGCGAAATCAAGAATCTGCGTGCGCCGGCTGTCGTCAAGCTGGGCGAACACATCATCGAGAATCACAATCGGCTGCAATCCCAACCGGTCACGCACTATTTCGAACAATGCCATTTTCAAGGCCAACGCCATCGTCCACATCTCGCCGTTCGAAGCGAACTCGCGGGCGGGAATACCGCCCAACTCAAGGTTCATGTCATCGCGCTGCGGACCGATAAGGTTCACGCCGCGAGCCACTTCACCGGGTAGATGCGTTGGAAATGCTCGCTAATCTGCGGATGCGGATCGTCGAACATCAGCACTTCGTCGAATGAAGGCGCATAAGTGAGCGTCACCTGCTCGCCGGCACCGGCCAAGTCGGCGTAAATCGCGGCAAATGGCTCGGCAAGCAGACCGATCACATGAGCGCGCATACGGGTCAACGCCACACCGGCTTCGATGAACTGGCCGGTCCAGATTTCCAAACCGCTCAGAACCGCATCCATCGGCTGGCCATTGTTGACATTGGCATTCAATTGCTTCAACAATGTGGCACGCTGTTTGGCGATGCGCGTGAACTGTTGCAACGTCTGCATGTATCCGGGCTCGAGCAGAGCCGCAGCCTGATTCATCATGGTGCGGCGTGCTCCCGGATCGCCGGACACCAACCGCTGATCTTCGGGAGTGAAGGAAACGCTGGGAATCTTGCCGATGATATCGCGCAGATACAGCGACGACCCCGAGTTGATGCGGGCTCGGTTGGCACCACGCGCATGAATTGACGCTTCATACGTAGTGGTTTGACCGGCATCATCAGCGACGTTCGCGCGGATGGTGGCCGTGGTCTGCCCGCGTTCGATCAGCGGCAACGTGCTGGACGTGCGATGGCTCGATCCGGTGGACAGCACTTCGACGGCTTCCACCAGATTGGTTTTGCCCAGACCGTTCTTGCCGAACAGGATATTCACGCCTGGTACGAAATCGACCACTACCTGACTCCATGAGCGGTAGTGGTCGAGTGCGAGACGGGAGATGTGCATTAGCGAATCGTTGGAAATTCAGGGATTTCAGTTGTTAAAGCGCATCGGCACGAGCAGGTATCGGTAGTCCATGGACTCGTCGGAATCAGCTTCCTGCTGGCCATTGAACTCGACCGGCTTGACCGGGGTCGTCATTTTGATGCGCACGAATGGTTCGGTTACGGCGGACAGACCCTCCTTCAGGTAGGAAGGGTTGAATGCCACGGTGATGTCGTCGCCATCCATGTCGATGTCCAGTGTTTCGTTGGCCTGAGCCTCGTCGACCGATCCGGCGGACAGCGCCACTTCCTGACCGGTGAAGGTCATGCGAATCGGAGCATTGCGTTCGGCGACCAAAGCCACACGGCTGATGGCGTCGAGCAAATCCTGCTTGTTGACTACGGCCTGAATCGGATATTCGTCGGCGAACAGGCGGTCGACCGCCGGGAATTCACCGTCGATGAGCTGGGAGGTGGAGACGCGGCCGGCGTTTTCGAAGCCGAGCAGCGTCGGGCTATCGGCATCGAAATCAAGGCGGATGTTCTGGTGCTCGTCAAGAGCACGGGCCACATCCTTGAGCAGGGAGCCGCGAACCAGCGTGGTGGTGTCGACGTCCGGGTTCTGCGGAGTCCAAGTGAAGGTGGCGCGGGCCAAACGGAAGCGATCGGTGGAGGTCATGACGACCTTGTCGCCTTGGAATTGCATGCGAACGCCGGTCAGTACCGGGCGGTTTTCTTCGCGGGAGACGGCAACGCACGCCTGGTTCACGGCCTGAACGAAAGTCGGGGCATCGACTTGGCCGAGCATGGCCGGTACCACAGGCAGATCCGGGTACTCGGTGTCGGGCATGAGCTGCAAGGTGAACTTCGACTTGCCGGACGTGATGGTCAGCGTGGAGCCGTCGGTGACCAGGTACGTTTTCTCCGAACGCAGCGATTTGGTGATATCGGCCAGCAACTTGCCCTGAACCAGTACGGAACCGGCTTCGTCAACGCCGGCTTCGATGTGGTGGCGAGCGGAAATCTCGTAGTTGAAGGCGGAGAATTGCAGCGTTCCGTCAATGGCTTCCAGCTTGACACCAGCGAGAATCGGGTTGGAGGGACGTGCGTCGATGACTCGGGAGGTCCAGGCTACGGCGTCGGCCAGGGCTGCAGTATCGATTTCGACTTTCATGTGTGATTGTTCCCTTCGTCGGATTGGCTGAGAAATATTCTAGCCGTTAGGTGGCGAACTTACGTACGATGGGTGACTGGCTGTTACTGTGGCGATGATGCTTTTCACGTAACTGAGTAAGTAATCGTCGTAATAAGGCCGGTGGATAGTGTGGATAAGTAGGGGTGAGCCCTACAAATGCAACGGTTCATAAGTCCCTGAAAATTGTGGACAAATTCTGCATGGCTTGTGGATAAGTGGGCGAGTTTTCCACAGCCAGTTCGTCGAATTTGAGTTTTCCACATCGAGGTCGCGGTTATGCACGAGTTTTCCACAACAAAACAGTGGGTAATCCACGAGTTATCCGCCGAGTTTACCCACATCTGTGCACAACTATGTGGATAACTTTTTGGTTTTCGCACTTTCGCACGGCGTGTTGAAGACTGTTTTTCGTCGAGGAGAATCGATTCTGGAGACCGTTTTCGGCACTTTTTCCGTCTCGCTCGCCCAAACCCGCAAAATCGGTCCTCAGAATCGATTCTCTCGTTTCATGGTTTTTTTGCGTGTTCCCCTTCGAAACTCCCCTCAGTCGTCTGCGCCGACAGATCCCCTCACAAAGGGGAGCCATGAGGAATCTAATGTCTCGAATCCGTTGCCTCGACGTATCCACCAGAATCCGCCTGAGCAACCAAAAACGGCACTTTTCGGAAAGTCAGTCCAAAAAGTGCCGTTTTTCGTCTCTCAGAAGCGTTGTGTCAGTTGGTGTTGCTTTGCTTGAGGCGAACCGTGAGCTCCATAACGTAGTTATAGATCTCCTGTTTTTTGCTGCATTCGGTCACTGATTCGAGTGCAGGCATGCATTACTGTGGTGTGATCGCGTCCGCCAAAGACCTGGCCAATATCCATCAGGCTCATACTGGTCATTTCGCGAGCCAGATACATGGCGATCTGACGAGGAACAGCCACGTTTTTGGTTCGTGATTTACCGACAAGATCCTCAAACGTCAGGTGGAAGTACTTCGCCACCTGACTGATGATGTCCGTGGGCTTGATTTCCACATCGGTGGTGAAGAAGTCCTGCAACGTCTGCTCGGCCAAGGCGCGGGTCACCGGCTGATTACTCAGCGAGGCCACGGCCGTAACACGGGTTAGCGCGCCTTCGAGTTCACGAATGTTCTCGGTGAAGCGTTCGGCGATGAGGTCCAACACATCGCTGGGGATTTTCGAGCCGTTCATCGAGGCGATCATGCGAAGAATGGCGATTCGGGTCTCCAGATCCGGCGGCTTGACGTCTACGGTCAGGCCGGATTCGAAGCGCGAGATGAGTCGAGCCTCGAAACCCTTCAAATTCTTGGGCGCTACATCGGAAGCAATGACAATACGCTTATTTGCCTGATGCAGTGCATTGAACGTATGGAAGAACTGATCCAAGGTGGCTTCCTTGCCGCCGAGGAACTGGATATCGTCAATAAGCAACACATCAACCTGTCGGTATCGACGGTTGAATTCAGCAATCTGCCCCTGGCTTTGGTTCGGGTTTTGCAGCGCGTCAATGAATTCGTTCGTGAATTCCTCAGACGTGACGTATCGAACCTTCAGCCCGGGATCCTTGACCAGTGCATAGTTGCCGATGGCGTTCAGCAAGTGGGTTTTGCCCAGGCCCGATCCGCCATAGATACACAACGGGTTGAAATCCTGCCCGGAACCTTCGGCCACGGCCAGTGCGACCGTACGGGCAAAACGGTTGGAATCGCCGGGCACGAAGGAATCAAACGTGAAGTTCTTATTGAGATGAGTCTCGGGATCGCGATTCATCTTCTGCTGACCGACCGGGAACTGCGGCTCGGTGGCGGGCATCGGTTCCCGCGGTGCGGCTGCCGGCTTTGCACCATAGGATTCTTTACCGAATTCGGCGACAGTCGGAGAAATTTCCGAAGGATATGGCTGCGCCGGCTTTGCCTCCGAAAGCGGTTCGGGCTCGGTTTTCGGCACGACCTTGAACGCGGGAAACATATTTTCGCCGGTTACCGTACGCAATGCCTGAAGCAGGGAATCGTTCAAATCACCCTGAATGGCTTGAAGCGTGTCGTTGTTGTCCACACACAGCACGATGGTCGAACCGAAGACGCCTTCAGGAACAACGCCTTCCAACCAGCCTTTTTCTCGTGGGCTGAGCGAAGCGCTGTGTTTGAGCACCGTCAGCGTGTCTGACCAGATGTGGGCGGCCTCGATTACGGGGTCGCCGGAAGCGTTAACCATGGTGGCCCCTTCTGTCGCTGTGGCGAAATACGTACAACAGATAATATTTACTCTGGTTTAGACAAGTTATCCACCGTGTCGCGTGTTGAAATAACTGGATTGTGAATAACAAACATGTAATTTGTGGATAACTTTTGGCCGTGAATGGTTGGTATTCCGCCGATTATAAGAGATTTGGGGCGTGTCTCGCAACGTGTCGAAATGTGAAAATACTCCGTCCGTTTTGACTTGAGGGTAGGGGTGAGAGTACTTTGGTATAGCTTGACTCACGTGAGGGCAGCGCGAAGCGTTGCCGAATAGACCTAGGAGCAATGGATTATGAAGAGGACGTTCCAGCCGAACAACCGTCGTCGTCACATGAAGCACGGCTTCCGCCTGCGCATGCGCACCCGTTCTGGCCGTGCGGTGATCAACCGTCGCCGTGCCAAGGGCCGCAAGACCCCTCTCCGCCTGATCATTCCCGATCAGTGCCACAGGCATAGTCGAGGTGGAGAGGCTTCAAAGCCATCGTGATTTCGTCACCGTGCTGAAACGCCGGCGCAAAGCAGGTGGCAAGGATATCGTCGTGCACTATTTGGTGCCCGACGACCATCATGATGATGACGACCGGACGGTGCATCGCCGTTTGGGATTAGCTGTCTCCAAATCGGTAGGACATGCGGTCACCCGTAATACGGTGAAGCGTAGGTTTCGTGTATTGGCCAGAGCCCATGAGGATCTGCTGCCCGCGCATTGCGATATCGTTTTGCGCGCCAAGCCCAGTGCAGCGACCGCATCGTTCGCTTCGCTAGATCAGCAGATCGCGAAGGCTTTTGCCACGGTGGCGCATAAGGTGGCTGAGGCATGACAGCTTCTTTCAAGGCGGTGATGATTGGTGGGGTGCGCTGGTATCAACAGCACATCTCGGCAAACACACCGCCTTGTTGCAAGTATTATCCAACGTGCTCGAATTATGCCATTGAGGCATTGGAACGGTATGGCGCGTTCAAAGGGGGAGTGCTCGCCGTGCTGAGATTACTGCGTTGCCGGCCGTGGAGTCGTGGGGGAATCGACGATGTTCCACAACGGTATTCCGTTTTTTACAGGTTTTCGTGGTCGAAGGCTCATGAAGAGCCTCGACTGACACCATTGGCCACAACCCAAAGAGAGGCCCAACGATGAACTCAAATGAATTTCTGCTTGATAGCGGGTTTTGGGGATTTCTATATAAAATCCTGACTCCCGTTGAGTGGTTGCAGACCTGGATCATGAAGATCGTGCATGACTTCTTCGTGATGCTGGGCGTGAGCCCGATTGGTGTCTCATGGGTGCTTGCCATTATCATCCTGGTGCTGGTGGTGCAGGCTTGTATCTTCCCGCTGTTCTACAAGCAGATGAAGTCGATGCGCAAGATGCAGGCATTGGCGCCGAAGATGCAGCGTATTCAGAACAAGTACAAAGGCAAGACGGATCAGGCTTCCAGGGAGGCCATGAGCCGTGAAACCATGAAACTGTATCAAGACAATGACGTCAATCCGGCTGGCTCCTGCTTGCCTATGCTCATTCAGGGCCCGGTGTTCATGTCCATGTTCTATACGCTGTCGGCCATTCCATACATTGCCAACGGTAAACGCGATGCGTTGGGCGCGTTCGACGTAGCAACCGCCAAGCAATTCACCCAAACCGATGTGTTCGGCATTGTCAGCGTGACCGATAACTTCACCAGTGCTGCCGCTAGTGGCAAGGCGGTCATCGGTATCTTCGTGTTCCTGATGTGTTTCTGCCTGTGGTTTATGCAGTACTTCAGCATGAAGCGCAACATGGCAGCTGCTTCGATGAACAAGCAGACCGAGACCATGCAGAAGGCTATGCTGTGGCTCTTCCCGGTGATGTACATCTTCTCCGGTGTCGCCATGCCGTTCGCCGTGCTGGTCTACTGGCTGACCAACAACGTGTGCAACCTCTGCCGCACATTGTGGCAGGTGTACGCATTCCCGACCCCTGGCTCTCCGGCTGCGGCGGACAAGGAGAAGCGCGATCATCGTAATGAGAATGCTCGCCGCGCAAAGGCCGGCCTGCCCTCTCTGGAAGAAGAAGCATTGGCCAAGGCCAAGGAAGAGGCCGAGCGTAAGGCCACTCAGGGCTATCAGCGTCAACAGCCCGTGCGTAAGCGCAAAAAGAAGTGACGACTATGTCGGTGCGAGTTCGATGTTTCACGTGAAACATTCAACACGCACCGACATTACTTTCTCTGTTCGGGGGAGCAGGGCTTAGACTTGGAATTCAAACACGACATGAAGGAGTAGCGTATGGCACAGGATGACGTGAAGTCGATCGACCAGCTCAACGAAGAGGCTGACATCGCCGCGGATTACCTTGAAGGCCTACTGGATATCGCCGACTATGAGGGCGACATTGAGATGGGCGTGCGTAATGACCGCCCCACCGTGCAAATCGTTGCTGATGACGATACTGACATCAAACATCTTATTGGCCGTAATGGTGAAGTCGTTGATGCTCTGCAGCAATTGACTCGTCTGGCTGTACAGCAGAAGACCGGCGAGCGTTCTCATCTGATTGTGGATGTCGACGGTTTCCTGAAGCGCAAGCGTCAGCACCTCCGTGATATCGCCTTGGATGCCATTGACGCAGTGAAGGATTCCGGCGAGCCGTATGACTTGAAGCCGATGAATTCCTTCGAACGTAAAGTCGTTCACGATGTGGTTCGGGAAGAGGGGCTGAAGTCTCGCTCGCACGGTGAGGAGCCTCATCGTTACGTGACGGTGTATCTCAAGAATAGAGTCGAGGATACCGCCGAAGACGACGAGCTTGATCAGGAGTAATTGCTCGGCGAGTTTTTTGAGATGACAGGGACGTTCGACGGATGTCGTCTTTGAACAAACTAAAGTGACCGCATGGAGAATGGCGTCGTAATGAGCGGCGCCATTCTCCATGTTGATTGTTTCACGTGAAACATGGTGAGGGAGATGGCTATGACGGATCAGCTGCAGGGGTCACCTGTACTTGCTGAGGTCTTGGGTGATGCGTTGCCGAAGTTGGAGCGTTTCCATGCCAAGATTGCCGAAGAGGGTGAACCTCGTGGATTGATCGGCCCCCGTGACGTCGATATCATTTGGGAACGGCATATTCTGAATTCCGCTGCGATTGTGCCGTACGTTCGGAATGCGACGAATGGTATTCGCTTCAAAACAGTTGCCGACGTCGGCAGTGGTGGTGGTTTTCCTGGATTGGTGGCTGCCGCGTGTTTGCCGGATCATGACTTCACGCTGATTGAACCGATGGAGCGGCGAATCGAATGGTTGCATGAATGTGTTGGCCTGATGCAACTGCAGAACGTTGAGATTATTCGTGGACGCTCCGATGCCGTCATCCAGCAGGTACGGAAGCGGGAAATTCATCCGTTCGCTGTTGTCACGTGTCGTGCGGTTGCTCCTATGACCAAACTCTCTGGCTGGACGTTGCCGTTGCTGAAACCGTCAGGACAGTTGATCGCACTGAAGGGACGGTCTGCTCAGGCTGAAATCGACAAGGCTGGCAAGGAGATTGCAAAATTCAGTGGTCGTCGTCCACGCGTCGTTGAGGCGGCTGTCGGACCGGATCTTGAGCCTACCCACGTGGTGATTGTGGATAAGCGATGAGTGGAGTACTGATTGAGTTATCCACATTTCCATATGTGCGTAAAAGTTATCCACATTTTTACGGGACGATGTGCAGAATGATGAAAACACTGATTTTTCAATGTTTTTCGTCTGCGAATACATAATCTAACACTCAACGTCATTCACACTTATCCACACTTATCCACATTGCATATCGCAATTGTGGATAACGAGCATCATGTCCATACGAATGAGAACACTGGAACTTACGTCTGTGCAAGGAGGAGCGATGTCCACCAAGGATCATCAGTCGGAACCTATAGAATCGGCTTCCGAAACGCTTCAGCGAATATTCGATGGTCACGGTTCAGTGCTTGGCAGCCAGATGGCTGATGAAAGCTCACGCTACGATGTACTCAAGAAAACCGATTTCCCCAAACCTCAACGTACCCGTCGTATTGCCGTGGCCAACCAGAAGGGGGGAGTGGGTAAAACCACATCCACGGTAAACACCGCTGCGGCGCTGGCGAACAAGGGCGCGCAGGTGTTGGTCATCGATATGGACCCGCAGGGCAATGCCTCTACGGCGTTGGGTGTATCTCATGCATCGGGAGAGCCCTCGGTCTATGACGTTATCGAGGGGCGTTCCGATCTGGGTGATGTTATCACGGTCTGTCCTGATTTTCCCACACTTGATGTTGTGCCTGCATCAATCGATCTCAGCGGTGCCGAGTTGGAAGTGGCTGATCTGCCCAACCGAAACACATTGTTGAAGGAGGCCTTGGACCTCTACCTGCGTCAATCAGATAAACACTATGATTACGTGTTCATTGATTGCCCGCCCAGCTTGGGCCTCTTGGTCATCAACGCCATGTGTGCAGTGACCGAGATGCTGATTCCTATCCAGGCTGAGTATTACGCATTGGAGGGTCTTGGCCAGCTGATTAACACGATTGGTTTGGTGCAAGAGCATTTCAATCCCGTACTGCTGGTGTCCACCATGCTCGTCACGATGTTCGATCGCCGAACGTTATTGAGCCGTGAAGTATATAACGAGGTTAAGGGACACTATCCCAGCATTGTGCTGAATACCACCATCCCGCGTTCAGTCAAGATCTCCGAAGCGCCGAGTTTCTCCCAATCGGTGATTGCCTATGATCCTCGTGGCATAGGTGCCATATCGTATGGTGAAGCAGCTTTGGAAATCGCACAGCGTTCGCAACAAGTCCTTGACACCATTGATGCGAGGAGGAACAAGTAATGGCATCAAAATCACGACTTGGTAAGGGCCTTGGCGCTTTGTTCCCCACATTGCCAGGGGAGGAGCCGGTGGCGGAGCAGCCCGCAATGATTGCGGAGGATTCGTCTACTCCGGAGGCCACTGCTGACATAACCCCCGCCAAGAAGGCTACTGCCCAGCAGGAATCAAAACCTGCCGTGCCTCAGACGATATCGTCCAGCAAGGCAGTCAAGAAAGCCGCCGGTAAACGCGCATCCATGCCCGCATTGGACACCATTACTCATCCTAGCGACCTGTTTTTCGGTACGGAGAAACCTCAAACCGGTAAGGTCGCCGCACCTCAGCAGGGCGGCAAGTCGTCTGCGTCTCAGACGGCACATCGTACATCCGTCACTGTCAAAGATGTTTCACGTGAAACATCTTTGACTGCATCGGCGGCAAAGACCGCTGACACAGATAAGAAGGACGAGCTCAAGCCGGTAGCCGGTGGTTATCTGGCTGAACTCAAACTGTCTGATATCGGGCCCAATGCACATCAGCCTCGTACCATCTTCGACGAGGATGAGTTGAATGAGCTGTCTGCTTCCATTAAGGAAGTTGGTGTGCTGCAACCGATAGTCGTGCGCAAGCGTCCGGCAAGCCAGATTGCTGCGGCCAAAGCCGCCAAGCACGACGAGACGGAATCCAGCACGAATCCGTTTGCCGGTCATTTGGACAGCCCGTATGAGCTCATTATGGGTGAACGCCGTTGGCGTGCTTCTCAGTTGGCTGGGTTGGAGACGATTCCCGCCATCGTCAAAACCACTGCGGATGATGATATGCTCCGCGATGCATTGCTGGAAAACTTGCACCGTGTGGCCTTGAATCCGCTGGAAGAGGCGGCTGCCTACCAGCAGATGATTGAAGAGTTCGGGTTGACACAAGTACAACTGTCCAAGTCGGTGTCCAAGTCTCGCCCGCAAATCGCCAATACCTTGCGACTGCTGAACCTGCCGGCTTCTGTGCAAAAGAGAGTGGCTGCCGGTGTGCTATCGTCCGGTCATGCGCGTGCGCTATTGGGCCTGAGCGATCCGGAGGAAATGGACAAGCTGGCTTCTCGTATTATTGCGGAAGGTCTTTCTGTACGCAGCACCGAAGAAATCGTCGCCATGAAGATTGCGTCGGGGGAGCAGCCGAAGAAGCCTAAGACGTCTAAGACCAATCCTTGGGTTGGTTCCGCCATCCAGCAGAGTTTGGAAAATCATTTCGATACCAAGGTGTCGATTAAGGGCAGCACCAAGCATGGTCGCATCGAAATCGTCTTTTCGTCACCAGAGGATATGGATCGCATCCTGCAGCTGCTGGTGCCGAGCCAAGGCGATGCCGATTCCAAATGGGTGTAACACGATAAGAACATTCGTGTTGTCGCCGGCATTATTGCTGTGCAGTGCGTTGTATGCGCAAGACGTTATAGCCTCTGCGTGATTCCTGGCAGGGGCGTATGCCCGCGCTGTAGCCCCTGTCGCAATAGAAAACCCCTCAGGCTGGAGGGACAATCACACATCGTGATTCTCCGTCGCCTGAGGGGTCTTTCTATGCCTTTGACCGATACGTACTATCCAAGGGCGGCATGCTGTAACACTGACCTAGCGTTGCTCCTATGTCACAGGCAGCAGCCAGAACAGCAAGCCACCATCAGTCCGCCACCATCAGTCCGTAAGATAGGCCTGCGTATCCAGCGCTGCACGGCAGCCCATGCCCGCTGCGCTGATCGCTTGACGATAAGTACGATCCACGCAATCGCCTGCAGCAAAGATGCCTGGCGCACTGGTCACCGTGCTGGCACCCTGCACCACGACATATCCATCATCGTCACGGTCCACAACACCGGCCGCAAAATCAGTGGCTGGCGTATGACCGATAGCCACGAATACGGCGTTGGTGTCCAGCGTGCTTTCTTCTCCGGTCACCACATTACGTACGGCGATGCTGCTGACACTGGCCGGTGCTACAGCCGGTCGTTTGAGCGTCAAGCCAGGAATGGCAATAGGTGCACCGGTGTTCTGTGTGGGGGAGGAGGTGCCGGTAATGGAGGTCACCACTGTGTTGGTCATCAGAGTGATGGTCGGATTGGCTTTGGCTCGGTCCACCATGATCTGCGAGGCGCGAAAGCTATCGCGTCGGTGAATCAAGGTGACCGAAGAACCGAACCGGGTCAGGAATAATGCCTCTTCAAAAGCCGAATCGCCACCGCCTACGACCACGATAGGCTTGTTCCTGAAGAAGAAGCCATCGCAGGTGGCGCAGTACGAGACGCCATGTCCGGACAGCTCCTGTTCGCCGGGCACCCCAAGCTTACGGAATGACGACCCTGTGGCGATGATAAGCGACGATGCCTCCAATTGGGAGTCATCGGAGAGTGTTACACGATAGGTCGGCTTGACCGAATCACTCTCACACGCCTCGATGGAAGAGACATCGTCTGCGATATAGGTTGTACCGAAGCGCTTGGCCTGTTCCTTCATGCGATCCATAAGATCCGGGCCAAGAATACCTTCCGGGAATCCGGGGAAGTTCTCCACCTCAGTGGTGTTGACCAACTGTCCACCTGGCGACAACGCACCAGTGACCATAACAGGATTGAGACCTGCGCGGCCAAGATAGATGGCGGCCGTGTAGCCAGCGGGACCAGAACCGATAATGATGACGTTATGTTCACGTGAAACATTGTCACACCCCCATACGATATTCCGTGTCATTCAGCCAGATGCGAAGAAGGGGCGGTACCGTCGAATGTATGCGAACGGTACCGCCCCTTCTTGGGTCAGTTATCGGCATAGATGCCGATTAGAAGACCTCCACCTTTTCGATGTACAGCTGGTTCTGCGGCAGGCTATCCGATGGCACCCACAGCAGCAGATCCTGCGTCTTGACGGCTTTGGTGAACTTCACCTCAGTAGTGCCACCTTCAGCAAAGGTGAATTCGGCCACCTGCTTGCCTTGAGTGGGGTCCCCAGTGGTATTTGCGCGAATATAGCCCTTACCACCGGATGTGCGGATGGTGATAACCATGCGGTACGCATCCTGCGGCTGGTCAAGGTGCATGTAGTATGCGTACCCGGATTGGCCGCCAGGATTCGACAGGAAGTTGGCGCTGGAAATCGTAAACGCCGTGTTGTTCTCATGCTCGGTTGCGGAACAGCGCTGGAATCCTTATCGCCGGACTTCTTGGCCTTGGTCTTCTTGGACGACGAATCAGCAGTCTCGGACTTCTTGGACTTGTCTGATGCCGAGTCCTTGGATTCGCTCTGAGTGGCATCACTCGATTTTGAAGAATCGTCAGTGGTGCCACCGTTCGTCGCGTTCTCGCTGCCACCAAATGGCACAGCGTCAGCATTGATATCAGGCCAGTCACCTTCACTGGAGTTGCTGGAAGCATCGGCAGGATTGTCTCCGGAGGATCGGAACGCATGCACTGCCCAAACAGCCGCTGCCACTACCAATATCAGAGCCACAATGATGGCAACGACCTTGGTTGACAGTTTGCCGAACAGATGTTCATCGGGCAGCTTGCTGTCAACCTCGTCATCCGGCACATTCTTCGGTGTGAAGCTCGGAGGAATGGCGCTTACTTCGGCAATGCGGGCCTGCTCCTCTTCCAAGGCACGCAGCGATTCCTCACCAGGAGCCACAGCACGGCCGCTGGCGTCGAACACGGGAATACGACTGGTTGTCTCTCCCACGGCGGCATCGGAAATACCGCCGGTAACAATAGGCACTGTCAACCGAGTATTATCACCCGGACCGCCGATGGGGGCCGGATTCATTTCGCTGTACCAGTCACCGGTGCCTTCACCGGAAAGATTTTCGTGCTCCCAGGCGTCAGAAAGGTTGAAGTCAAACAGACGGCGGGCATCAGACTGAGACTGGTTACCGTCAGCAGTACTGGACCCATCAGGCAGAGGAACCGGTGACATCGCGTGCGGAGCGGGGACGGCGGCCGTCTGAACCGGCAGGGAAGGGGTAATAGACAATTCCGGAAGACTGCTGCTGTTAATCAACGTGCTGGGAATAGGCACGATATCAGTCTCGTTGGCAGGCTTCAGTATCGCCTTGGTAATCGAGCAATCGCTTTCCACGCTCGGCAAAGCAATATCAGCATCGCTCAGTTCAGAGAGCGGCTTCCAATTACCCAACAAGGCATCGAGTTCTACAAGGGCAGCCATTGGCAACGTATGATCGTCGGGCTCGCTCAAGGCCAATCCACGCTTGCAAATCACGCGGAATTCGCCAGGGGTGTCTTGCGGCAAGGCACGCAGATTGAATGTGGGTGTCGCTTGGCTTGGCGTGCGTGTCAGCAGGGTGTAGAGTAATGCCGCAAGCTGGCGAATCGCATACCGTTCAGGACCGTCCGTGCGCAGATCGGTAGCGGACGTATCGGCCAGCATCGTGGCACATGGTGCATCGGCAATTTGCACACCGGAGGTAGTCACTCGAACGGTGTCGGTTGTGATGACGATGCCGCTGGGAGTATCCGCAATGACCTCGCGCAGCACGTCGGCGCATTCTCCGATAATCGACCGGATGGCGCTGTAGCTGAGCGGCTTGGCGGTATCTACCATGTAGTCAGTCAGGCATTGGCCGCTATCCACCGGCATGACAATGAGAAGTACGTCGGATTCCATACGGTATTTCAGTATGGGAATCACACGATCAGGGCGAGTGGCGGCGATGCGACCAGCGAGCTCATCGATTGCGGCGAAAGCGCTGCGATCGGTAATGATGAACAGCTGGCAATCCTTTGCCAGCACACGGTCGTTGGCTTTCCATGCCTGAATGCCAGGCTCCTCACGCAACGATGATACCAAGGTGTATCGGTTGAGAATCGTGTCTCCGAGTTGCGGTTTCATAGTGCGTTCGGCTCCGTGTGATTGGTGTTCGAGATTGGTCTTAGATATTCTACGTGCGGGGCTATCCTTGACGGGCTCCGTCTCAGGATTGATTTACGTAGCGTCGACTTTTTTCCGGCTGGGCTGTCACAGCAACGTCCTCACTGGCCGGAGTCTTGTGTAGACGGGCCAGTATCGAGTGATAGGCGCTGATGAGTTCCGGGGTGCGTATCACCCACAACACAGCCACATATACTACGGCCAGCACGATGGTGAGCACCACGCAGATGGCCAGCGCAGACCACCAGCTCATGTGCCCGCCTACTGGTCGAATATCCGCGTCGAACAGTGCGACTACCGGTCGTTTGATCAGCCAGACCACAACTCCGGAAGCCAGCGCCGCCACAATGGCCTTGGCATATGTCCTCGTGATCTCCCGACCGCCAAGATTGCCTTCGAACTTGCGGCGCAACATCATCAACGTCAGCGGCAACGCCAGTAATCCGCCGAGTGTCACCGAGCAGGCGATGCCGAGTACCCAATGCTCAGGAGGAAGTACCATCATGCCGATGATCATGAATACCGAGGTGAACCCATACTGCATCACCGCGGATAGGAAAGGGTGAAGGCCGTCCTCAAAGGCGTAGAACGTGCGCTGGATCAGCAGGAACGCCGACCCCAATGGAATGCCCATAGACAAGGCGATAAGCGCATAGGAGATCAACATAGTCTCGTCCATCGAGACGGACGGAAGCAATGCACGGATGATCGGTTCGGGGAACACGACCATGGCGGCGGCGAAGAACATGATGAGCAGGCCCACATTATTCAGTGCGCTGACCAGGTCGTGCCGTGCCTCATCCAGATTCGCAGCTGCGATGGAACGGGAGATTTTGGGGAACATAGCCGTGGATACCGATACGGCGATGAGTGAATAGGGCAGGATGAACAGTGTGTACGCATTCTGATAGGTCGCGTTGCCTGCCACGCTGAACAGGCTGGCACCCGTCAGTTCGTGGGCGCGCTGCGGTGCGGATGTGGCGATACGGGTAAGGATAATGCCGCAGATCTCACTGGTGATCACCACGCCCAAAGAGCCTAACGCCACGGGACCCATAGACCTGAGTCCAAAGCCGCCAAGCCCGAAGCTGGGTTTGTACTTGAACCCGATACGGGCCAGCGGCAGGAACAGTATCAGCGCTTGGAAGGCCACGCCCAAAGTCCAGGTGCCTGCGGTAAGCGCGATTTTGTCGGCGGTCCAGAATTCGAGGGGCTGTTCATTGGCCTTGCTGAACAGCAGAATAAAGCCAGTAAAACCGGCGCAACTAATAATGTTGGCACCGGTTGAGCTCCACGCATACGTGAGGAAATGGTCTTTGGCGGCCAGGATCTGACCCAATACCGTATACAGGCCGTAGAAGAACACCTGAGGCATGCACCACAGGGTGAACGAGGTGGTCAGGGCTATCATCTGGTGATCGTCGCTACCCACGTACAGGCGGGCAAGCAGAGGGCTGGCCGCCGCCATCACCACGGTCATGGCCAATAGGATGCCGATGGCCAACGTAATCAGGCGATTCAGTCGTTCTTGGGCGTCTTTTTCTTTCAACGTGCGCACGATCTGGGGCACCAGCACGGCGTTGAAGATGCCGCCGGACACCAGCGTGAACACGGATTGGGGAATCATGGAACCGGCCTGATAGGCGTTGGCCGCCAATCCGGTGGTGCCGATGGCCGCAGCGAGAAGAATCGTGCGGAGCTGACCGGTCACACGGGAAGCAGCGGTTCCCGTGGCCATGATCAGGGAATTACGACCTACGCTTGAACTCATTCGTCGGGGTCCTTCTTCCGATGGAACTGCCGCCACAGGCCGATAATGCCCAGTAGCACGGCGAAGCCGATGATAATGAAGCCGCTGGCATCACTGATGCGCATCACACTGGTGATCGCGGTGTCCTGCGTGTTGCCGAAGCTGTTGCCTTCCCGGTCGGTCAACGACACATGGGCCGTCGATGAGCCGGAAGTGGAAACGCGGATGGTGAAGGTCACCTGAGCGTCGCTATGCGAGGGAATATCGATGTCAGCGGTTCGCGAGGTGACGATCTGCATGGAGTCAGTCAGTGAGTTGACCTGCACGCTGACGGCGTAGGGAAGGTCATTGCTGACGGTGATTGGCATTTTCGCGGATTCGCTGAACACGGATATTGATTCCGATGGGTTGATGCGTACGCCGTTCAGAAGATCGCTGGCCAGTGTTTTCGTGGCTTTGACCATGGCTTTTCGCGTGGCTGTCGGCTGGGGGGGAGCCAGACATGGACCGCAGCGCCATATCGTCATGCAGCGCCAGTAAAGAGCCAATCCATTGCGTCGGATCGTTGCTATGCGAGGCGGTGTCATTGGCGTCCTGCCGGGCCAGGGCCTGCGGGTCCAACGACGAGACCTCGTCGGAATCAATCTCGTTCCTCAATATGGAGGTGGCCATGCGCATGATGTCATGCCGGCTGTCGGCCAACTGTCTCAATGCCGACCGGGTATTGGCGGTGTTGGCATCATCGGCCTTGTCGGGATTGACCGAATCGCTGACATTGTACGGATCGGCCTTGGCCATGGTCTTCAGGTCCGTCAGATTCAACCAAGACGCCTGCTCGAAGGCGCTCATCACCTGATCGATCCAGCTGGCCTCCGTGGTGCGGGAGAACGTCATAAGCAGGTATCGGGATGTATAGGGCTGTTCCATCTGGTAGAACGCGCTCTGAGCGACCAGTCGGGCCAACCGACCGGCATCGCTGGACTCGGCCTGCGCGTCCGTGCTGGTGGCTTGGCCCTTGGCCAGCGTGCCCAAGGTCGATTGCTCCTTCAGCACGGTGACATCGCCGGCAGGCGTATGCACCACGTAGGTGCCTGTGTGTACGGCTTCAGTCTGGTCGGCATCGAAAGAGGCATCGGCAATCACCGTGTCATAGCCCTGCTCGCGTGCTGCGGTCAGCGCATCCAACGTCCAACAGTTGTTGCCCTGCCATGCGTACGCGGAGGGTGTTTCGGAGTCGCCTCCGTCGGCATACCATGCGGCCGCCTGCTTGGCGTTCCACTGCTCAGTGGTGATGCCGGCCTTTTCGTAGGCCGCGGTATCGTCCAGTGCGGTATAGGCGGTGATGTCGAAGTCGGCGGGCTGCATGATGCCGGCAATGGACGGTTGCACTGCGGACTGACGCCAATACAGAGGATCCGCGATCACTTGCAGCGAGCGGTGCTTGGCGAATGTCTGCCCAAGGGATCGCGCGGTATCGGCATCCTGTTCGGATAAGGATATGGCTTGCGTATCAGTGGCTTTGGCCGCGTTGCTGGCGTCGGCGTTATCGGACTTGTCGGCCTTGTCCGTGCTGTTGGACTTGGACGATGTTGATGTCGAGGAAGTGGTGGTTTCGGCAATGCGATTGCTGATGGCCTTATTATCGACCTGCCAGCCGCTGGCGGTGTAGGGCATGGCCACGGTCAGGTTCATGGCCGGTGTTGTCGCGGTGTTGAGCCCATCCGAAGATCGGGTCAGAAAACTCGGCAAATCGGCGAGTATCTGATTGCCAACGATATACGACAGCATCAGCGGTTTCGGTCCCCAACTCCCTATGGAGGCAAGGGTCTGCTGATTGGCGTTCACCTCGATGGTGACGGTGGCAGTGCCGCCGGCGGGAATCGATGGCACGTCAACGGAACCCAACTCGTTGGGGGTTGGGATGGGGGCGTTGTTCTCGGCCCAATTCTGAATATCGGTGCGCGAGACAAAGGTGAACAACGCATTGGTGGTCAGGTGCAGTGTGCCGCTTGACGTGGCCGTGCTGTCCGTATTGCTGATGACCGCGGTGACACGATAGCCCGATTTGGAGGTGACGATGGGGGTGCTTTGCGTGATGGCAATGCTCTGCTTGGGCTGATTCTCGGTCTGATTGCCCGTTGCGTCCGTCGTATCGGATGAATCAGTCGTGTCCGTCGTATCGTTCGCGTAGACGGTCAATGGAGCGGCCAGCATCGCCACAACGGCGACGCCAGCCGCCAGTGCGTGTGCCAGACGTGTGCAATGTCGTAAGACTCCGGGTAGGTTCACTCGTTTGCCTGCCTGTTCTTCTTCCTGGCGTAGAGCCACGCGATTTTGCGTTCGTTGGGATAGCTCAACACGTCATCCAAATCTTCAAAACGCACCCAGATGGCGTCTTCCGCCTCATGATCCGGGTCTCCTTCCACCGTCAGTTCACCGCCGGTCTGTTTGAGCGCGAAGTGATGGACCAGCTTGTGCACGCGCTGCGTGGTACCGGTGAACCAGTAGTCGATGGTGGCGATGGAATCGATCACCTCGCCCAGGATGCCGGTCTCTTCATGCACTTCGCGCACAGCGGTCTGCTGCGGGGTCTCGCCTTTTTCGATATGCCCCTTCGGCAAGCACCATTCGAGATGGCCGGAGCGGGAATGACGGGCGATAATGGCCACGCGGTTCTGGTCATCGAAAATCAGACCGCCTGCCGAATATTCGCGTACGACCGGCAGTTCCTGGGCATCCAGTGAAGCGAATGTGGTCGGACCGTCCGACGTACGGCGTTGCGGCATCATGGCCGGAGTCGGGCCGGATGGCGTCACCGGTTCTACCGGCACTGCCGGTTCCGGCGAGGCAACATCTCCGGACGGGTGCCGGCCGAAGACCGTGGCCGGCGTGGGATGCGCTGACGTTGCGGGCCTCACTGGTGCTGCAGACGGCGCTGAGACCGGCATG
>ENA-OQED01000283-OQED01000283.1-human-gut-metagenome-genome-assembly--contig:-NODE-283-length-21188-cov-1.055790_pt1 | contig 21188 bp, 21 predicted proteins | sample MGYA00242790_ERZ504625 | MGnify/ENA primary metagenome ERZ504625 (study PRJEB26092, sample SAMD00036345) | human gut metagenome | host: Homo sapiens | study: EMG produced TPA metagenomics assembly of...
ATGGGAAAAGAAGTATAGTGAAAAAAGCACCCGTTATCAGTATGTATTTCGATGATGCAAACAGGAATACATATTGACAGCGGGTATTTTTTAACGGAATTTGCGGACTTTCTGCGAGATATGTTCCAGTTCCTCTTTTGAAAGCTCCGGGAGGCGTTCCAGCTTATCCATGAACATAGCAAGCGTTTCTTTTTGCTGCATTTCGACCAGTTGTGTGTAGAAGTTTACGACAACACCTGTGACGATCGCAACGACAAAAATAGTGTAAATCGTGAGCAGGACGGAACAGATCTTTCCAATCAGTGTGACGGTAACAATGTCTCCAAATCCGGCGGTAGAGATGACGGCGTAACAATACCACAGTGCATCACCATAGCGGTGGATATCCGGTTCGACAAGCCGGATAACGGCGGCATCGGCCAGAAGGAAGAGGACAAAACCTAAAAGAATATGATCTGCCCGTGTACGTTTTAAAATTCCCCATAAGATTCTGAGTTTTTTCATAATCTGCTTCTCCTTGTATCCGTGTAAAAACTGATTTAAGTATATCATGAAATGCGTAAAAGTGTTCGGCATTTTTGATAATAAAATAAAAGTAATAAAAAAGCACAGAACAAACATTCGGTTTAGTTCTGTACTTTTTTTCTCCTGAATGATATACTATACAAGTAACAATACTAAAAATACAACTACTATTTCTAAAATATCACCGCCAGATAGAGCGGCTTAGGAGAAATCATATGGATCATTTTGAATTAGTATCACAATACAAGCCGACCGGTGACCAGCCGCAGGCAATCGAGGATCTGGTCAAAGGCTTTAAAGAAGGAAATCAGTGCCAGACACTGCTTGGTGTCACCGGATCTGGTAAGACATTTACGATGGCGAATGTTATTCAGCAGATCAATAAACCGACGCTTGTCATTGCGCATAATAAGACTCTGGCTGCGCAGCTATATGGAGAATTTAAAAGAGTTTTTCCCGAATAATGCGGTAGAATATTTTGTTTCCTACTACGATTACTACCAGCCGGAGGCTTATGTCCCATCCTCAGACACCTACATTGCGAAGGATTCTTCCGTAAATGAAGAGATTGATAAGCTAAGATTATCGGCAACGGCAGCATTAATCGAGCGCAGGGATGTGATCGTAATTGCCAGCGTTTCCTGCATCTATGGTCTTGGTGAACCGGAAAACTTTGAGCAGATGATGGTATCGCTCCGACCGGGGATGGAGAAGGACAGAGATGAAGTGTTACGCCAGCTGATAGATATTCAATATGACAGAAATGATATGGATTTCAAGCGGGGAACATTCCGGGTACGAGGCGATACTGTAGAAGTTGTACCGGCAGACCGGGGCGATACGGCTATCCGGGTTGGAATTTTTCGGAGATGAGATTGACCGGATTTCAGAGATAGACATGCTTACCGGAGAGATTAAAAATACATTGAATCATATTGCGATATTCCCGGCTTCCCATTACGTTGTACCAAAGGAGCGTATGGAGAAAGCAATTAAAAATATCGAGATTGAACTGGAAGAACAGGTGAAATATTTCAAATCGGAAGGCAAGCTTCTGGAAGCGCAGAGGATTGCAGAACGTACGAATTTTGATATAGAAATGATGCGTGAGACAGGATTCTGCTCGGGAATTGAGAACTATTCAAGACATTTAGCGGGACTTGCACCGGGACAGCCGCCGAACACATTGATGGATTATTTCCCAGATGATTTTATCATAATGATCGATGAATCGCACAAGACGGTTCCGCAGATTGGCGGTATGTATCACGGCGATCAGTCGAGAAAGCGTACACTGGTAGAGTATGGATTCCGTCTGCCATCGGCACTGGACAACCGTCCGCTTAGTTTTGAGGAATTTGAAAATAAGATCGATCAGGTCATGTTCGTGTCTGCAACACCGGGGAAATATGAAGAAGAACATGAACTTTTAAGAGCCGAGCAGGTGATTCGGCCGACCGGACTTCTGGATCCGGAAGTAGAAGTGCGGCCGGTAGAAGGACAGATCGATGACCTGATCGGAGAAGTGAATAAAGAGATTGCCAATAAACACAAAATACTGATAACAACGCTGACCAAGCGTATGGCAGAAGATCTTACCGACTATATGCGTGAGCTGGGAATCCGCGTGCGCTATCTGCATTCGGATATTGACACGCTGGAACGTACAGAGATCGTGAGAGATATGCGCCTGGACGTATTCGATGTTCTGGTCGGCATTAATCTTCTGCGGGAAGGACTGGACATTCCGGAGATCACATTGGTTGCGATCCTGGACGCGGATAAAGAAGGATTTTTGCGTTCCGAGACGTCTCTGATCCAGACGATCGGCCGTGCGGCCCGTAATGCAGAAGGGCATGTTATCATGTACGCAGATACGATCACAGATTCCATGCGTGCAGCACTGGATGAGACGCAGAGAAGACGTGAAGTGCAGATGGCATATAATGAAGAACATGGTATTACACCGAAGACGATCCAGAAAGCAGTCAGGGATCTGATCTCAGTATCCCGGAAAGTGGCGGCTTCTGAATTACAGATGGAAAAAGATCCGGAATCCATGAGTGAGAAAGAATTAGAGAAGCTGATCAAAGAGCTGGAGAAGCAGATGAAGAAAGCTGCGGCAGATCTGAATTTTGAGGCGGCAGCAGAACTCAGGGATAAGTTAATAGAGCTTAAGAAGACATTACAGGAAATAAAGATATAGAAAAAGGAGATCATAGACTTACATGCCACAGGAAAAAGATTCAAGACAATATATCAAGATCAGAGGAGCAAATGAACACAATCTGAAGAATGTAGACGTAGACATACCAAGAGACAAACTGGTGGTACTGACCGGTCTTAGCGGATCAGGAAAATCATCACTGGCATTTGATACAATTTATGCGGAAGGACAGAGAAGATATATGGAATCATTGTCTTCTTATGCCAGACAGTTCCTGGGACAGATGGAAAAACCGGATGTAGAAAGTATAGAAGGATTGTCTCCGGCTATTTCCATTGATCAGAAATCTACGAACCGCAATCCAAGATCTACCGTAGGAACGGTAACGGAAATCTATGATTATTTCCGGTTATTATATGCAAGAGCAGGAATTCCGCATTGTCCGAAATGTGGGCGCGAGATTAAGAAACAGACGGTTGATCAGATGGTAGAACAGGTGATGGCATTTCCGGAAAGAACCAAGATACAGCTGCTGGCACCGGTTGTAAGAGGCAGAAAGGGAACACATGTAAAATTACTGGAGCGCGCCAGGAAGAGCGGATATGTCCGTGTCAGGATCGATGGTAATATGTACGAACTGTCGGAAGAGATCAAGCTGGATAAGAACATCAAGCACAATATAGAGATTGTTGTAGACCGTCTGGTAGTAAAAGAGGGTATTGAACAGCGTCTGACCGATTCCATTGAAAATGTACTGAATCTTGCGGAAGGACTGATGACCGTGGATGTGATCGGCGGGGAACCGGTCCAGTTCAGCGAAAGCTTCTCATGTCCGGACTGCGGAATCAGTATTGAAGAGATCGAACCGAGAAGCTTTTCGTTCAACAATCCGTTCGGCGCATGTCCGGAGTGCTTTGGACTGGGATACAAGATGGAATTTGACGAAGACCTGATGATTCCGGATAAACGTCTCAGTATCAGTGAAGGTGCGATCACTGTTATGGGATGGCAGTCCTGCACGGATAAGAAGAGCTTCACGTATGCGATCCTGGATGCGTTGAGCAAAGAATATGGCTTTTCATTAGATACACCGTTTGAAGACTATCCGAAGGAAGTCCATGATGTCCTGATCCATGGGACAAACGGCAAAGAAGTGAAAGTATATTATAAGGGGCAGCGCGGAGAAGGAGTCTATGATGTGGCATTCGAAGGTCTGATCCGCAATGTAGAGCGCCGTTACCGGGAGACTTCGTCGGAAACGATGAAAGCAGAATACGAAGAGTTTATGAATATCACACCGTGTTCTGCGTGCAAAGGCCAGCGCCTGAAGCCGGGAGCACTTGCTGTGACGGTAGGAGATAAAAATATTTCCGAACTGACAGGAATGTCAATTGAAAAACTGCAGACCTTTTTAAAAGAACTGAAACTTTCGAACCAGCAATTGCTGATCGGCGGACAGATTTTAAAGGAGATCAATTCCAGAATCCAGTTTCTGATGGATGTCGGACTTAATTATCTGACACTTGGAAGATCGACCGGAACACTTTCGGGAGGAGAGGCACAGAGAATCCGTCTGGCAACACAGATCGGTTCCGGACTCGTAGGTGTGGCATATATTCTGGATGAACCAAGTATCGGACTGCATCAGAGAGACAATGATAAATTGCTTGGAACTTTAAAACATCTGCGGGATCTCGGGAACTCAGTAATCGTGGTCGAGCATGATGAGGATACTATGAGAGAAGCGGACTTTATCGTGGATATCGGACCGGGAGCGGGAGAACATGGTGGTGAAGTAGTTGCAACCGGAAATGCGGAAGAGATCATGCAGAATGAAAATTCTGTAACCGGAGCCTATCTGAGCGGGCGTATCCGGATCCCGGTTCCGGAAGTAAGAAGAAAGCCAACCGGATGGCTGAAAGTACTCGGAGCACAGGAAAATAACTTGAAGAACATAGATGTGAAGTTTCCGCTTGGCGTGATGACCTGTGTTACCGGTGTGTCCGGTTCGGGAAAAAGCTCACTTGTGAATCAGATCCTCTATAAACGTCTGGCAAGAGACCTGAACCGTGCAAGGACCATTCCGGGCAGACACAAAGGTATCGAGGGACTGGAACAGCTGGACAAGGTGATCAATATCGATCAGTCTCCGATCGGGCGGACTCCGAGATCCAATCCGGCAACCTATACCGGAGTATTTGACCTGATCAGGGATCTGTTTGCAGCAACACCGGATGCAAAAGCAAGAGGCTATAAAAAAAGGAAGATTCAGTTTTAACGTCAAAGGAGGACGATGTGAGGCCTGCAGCGGAGATGGAATCATCAAGATCGAGATGCATTTCCTGCCGGATGTCTATGTTCCGTGTGAAGTCTGCAAGGGAAGACGTTACAACAGAGAGACACTGGAAGTGAAATACAAAGGAAAGAATATCTATGATGTTCTGGACATGACCGTAGAAGAAGCAATGCATTTCTTTGAAAATGTACCAAGTATCCACAGAAAGATGGAGACCTTGTATGATGTCGGGCTTTCTTATATTCGTCTGGGACAGCCGTCTACGACTCTGTCCGGCGGAGAAGCCCAGCGTATCAAGCTGGCAACAGAGCTGAGTAAGAGAAGTACGGGAAAGACAATCTATATTCTGGACGAGCCGACGACGGGACTGCATTTTGCCGATGTGCATAAGTTGACAGAGATTCTCCACAGATTGACAGAAGATGGGAATACAGTCATTGTGATCGAGCACAATCTGGATGTGATAAAGACCGCAGATTACATCATCGATATCGGTCCGGAAGGCGGTGACAAAGGCGGAACCGTGATCGCAGAGGGAACACCGGAAGAAGTTGCGGAAAGTCCGGTATCCTATACAGGAAAGTATATAAAACCAATGCTGGAACGGTAGAAATATGACATTTTGTTCAATGCATCGTCCGGATTCGTCATATTGTAATATTTATGTAAAAAGGTTCATAAAGATTTAAGCAAAATGGGTCTTTTTATTTTAAATGATTTTGATTATATGGGAACATGCTCAAAAATAGCATGTGATATAATCATATCTCACCAAAGATAGGAATATAGACAGCTTGATGAAGGGAGAATTGGGAATGTCAGTAGATCTTGGAATTGATTTGGGAACCGCCAGCGTACTGGTGTATGTAAAAGGAAAGGGTGTTATTTTAAAAGAGCCTTCTGTTGTAGCGTATGACAGAGATACGAATGCAATCAAGGCGATCGGAGAAGAAGCAAGACTGATGCTTGGAAGAACTCCGGGAAATATTGTGGCAGTCAGACCTTTGAGACAGGGCGTGATATCAGACTATACAGTAACAGAAAAAATGATCAAATATTTCGTGCAGAAAACACTTGGAAAGCGTACATTCAAGAAGCCGAGAATCAGTATCTGTGTACCAAGCGGGGTTACAGAAGTGGAACGCAAGGCAGTGGAGGAAGCAACTTATGCAGCAGGAGCAAGAGAGGTACATCTGATCGAAGAACCGGTTGCGGCAGCAATCGGTGCGGGAATCGATATCTCAAAGCCGTGTGGCAATATGATCGTTGACATCGGCGGAGGTACATCCGATATTGCTGTCATCTCACTTGGCGGAACGGTTGTAAATACATCCTTAAAGATTGCCGGAGATGATTTCGACGAGGCGATCGTCCGCTATATGCGAAAGAAACATAATCTTCTGATCGGTGAAAGAACAGCGGAAGATATTAAGATCAAGATCGGTACAACCTATCCAATGATCGAAGACGAGACGCTGGAAGTCAGAGGAAGAAACCTGGTAACAGGACTTCCGAAGACGGTAACGGTAACTTCGACAGAGACAGAAGAAGCACTCCGGGAGACAACGGGACAGATCGTAGAAGCTGTTATCAGCGTGCTGGAGAGAACACCACCGGAGCTTTCCGCAGATATCCTTGACAGAGGGATTATGCTGACCGGAGGCGGATCTATGTTACGTGGTATGGAAGAACTGATCGAGGAAAAGACAGGCATCAACACAATGACGGCGGATGATCCAATGAAGGTTGTTGCCATTGGAACCGGAGAATACGTAGAGTTCATGGGTGACAGAAAAGGAATCTAGATTCAGATAGGAATCCGGGTGAGTGAAATCGAATGGAAGAAATAAAAGGATACGTAGAACATATTGTTTACCGCAATGAAGACAACGGGTACACGGTATTCCATCTGAATAATTCAGATGGAGAAGTGACCTGTGTCGGAAGTTTTCATTATATTGAAGAAGGTGAACTGTTAAGACTGAAAGGAGGCTATACAACGCATAAGATGTATGGCCTTCAGTTCGCTGTGGAGGAATCGGAGATATGTGAGCCGGAAGATCTGGTATCCATCGAACGGTATCTGGGTTCCGGTGCGATCAAAGGAGTCGGAGCTTCTTTGGCGGGAAAGATAGTGAAAAAATTCAAAGAAGATACCTTCCGGATCATCGAAGAGGAGCCGGAACGACTGGCAGAGATCAAAGGAATCAGTGAACGGAAAGCAAGAGAGATCGCTTCACAGGTAGAAGAGAAGAAGGATATGCGGCAGGCAATGATCTATCTGCAGAAATTCGGCATTTCTACAACACTGGCAGCAAAGATCTATCAGCATTACGGACGTAATGTCTACCGCACGATAGAGGAGAATCCGTATCATCTGGCAGACCATGTGCCGGGAGTGGGATTTAAGACTGCCGATGAGATTGCAATGAAGATTGGCATACACACAGATTCTGATTTCCGGATCCGCAGCGGAATCTTTTATACCTTACAACAGAGTGTGAATGAAGGACACGTCTATCTGTATCAGGACGTGTTGCTGAAAGAGACGGGAGACCTTCTTGGAGTACAGATACAAGATATGGAAAAATATCTTATGGATCTTATGATGGAAAAGAAGATCGTCATGAAGCAGTCAGAGCAGGGGGTGAGAGTGTATACTTCCCATTATTATTATATGGAGTTGAATACTGCGAAGATGCTGCATGATCTGAATCTTGATTTTGAAGCAGCTGATGTGACACTTCTTCACAGGATCAATCAGATTGAAAAGAACACAGAACTGTATCTGGACGAGATGCAAAAAGATGCAGTAATGGAAGCAGTCAGGCATGGTCTGATGATACTGACCGGAGGACCGGGTACCGGTAAGACAACGACCATCAATGCGATGATTCATTTCTTCGAAAGCGAAGGACTGGACATCTATCTGGCAGCACCGACAGGAAGAGCAGCAAAGCGTATGACCGAAGCAACCGGATGTGAAGCACAGACGATTCACCGGCTGTTGGAAGTGTCCGGCAATCCGGATGATGAGACGATTGGCGGTTTCCAGCGCAATGCAGAGAATCCGTTGGAAGCAGATGTGATCATCATAGACGAGATGTCAATGGTAGATCTGCCGTTGATGTATGCACTTTTGAATGCGATCGTGCCGGGAACCCGTGTGATTCTGGTGGGAGATGTGAACCAGCTTCCGAGTGTAGGGCCGGGAAGCGTACTGAAAGACATTATTTCATCCGGATGTTTTCCGGTGGTAAAGCTTACGAAGATATTCCGGCAGGCAGGCGAAAGTGATATTATCGTCAATGCCCACAAGATCAATCGGGGTGAACCGGTTGTGCTGGATAACAAAAGCATGGATTTCTTCTTCCTGAAACGTGATGATACGAATATGATCATCAGTAATATCATCACACTGATCCAGAAGAAACTTCCCAAATTCGTGTCTGCATCAGAAGCAGATATTCAGGTTTTGACGCCGATGCGAAAGGGCCTGCTCGGAGTGGAACGGATCAATAAGATCCTGCAGGAATATCTGAATCCGCCGAAGCCTGGCAAACAGGAAAAAGAATATGGAGATCATCTGTTCCGTGAGGGGGATAAGGTGATGCAGATCAAGAATAATTACCAGCTTGAGTGGGAGATTACCACCCGGTACGGAATGACGATCGATAAAGGGATCGGTGTATTTAACGGGGATATGGGGATCATCAAAAAGATCAATACATATGAAGAGACCGTGACGGTCGAATATGATGAAAAGAAGCAGGTAAAATATCCATACAATCTGTTGGATGAACTGGAACTGGCTTATGCGATCACAATCCATAAAGCGCAGGGAAGCGAATATCCTGCAGTCATTATCCCTTTGTTACAGGGACCAAGACAGCTTTATTATAGAAATCTGCTCTATACAGCTGTCACAAGAGCGAGAAAATGTGTGACGGTGATCGGAAGTGAAAGCGTATTCCAGGAGATGATACAAAACACAAACCAGCAGAACCGCAATACGAGTCTCGCAGAGCGAATCCGTGAATTTAATGAATAAAAGTATCATACAAGATATCAAAGAAAATATAATTGTTCTGTTCTGGCCGGAAACCTGTCCATTCTGTCAGAAAGTCTGTAAAGAGGGCATCTGTACAGAATGCAGGGAAAGGCTGGAATTCTTACGAATCAGAGAACCAAGGTGTATGCAATGCGGCAAGCAGATCCGTAGTATGGAAAAGGAATACTGTTATGACTGTATGCATACACATCATTATTATGAGCAGGGATTAAGCTTATGGAACCATAAAGCTCCTGTGAATCAATCTATCTATCAGTTCAAATACCACAATCAGAGAAGATACGGGGAACTGTACAGTCAGGAACTCGTGAAAAATTTTCAGAAAGAAATCCGGCGATGGAACCCGGATGTGATCATACCGGTCCCGCTGCACCGGGCGAGACGTAGAAAACGGGGTTATAATCAGGCACAGATTCTTGCGGAAAACCTGGGAAGGATGCTGCGCATTCCGGTGGACAGTAAAAGCCTGGCAAGAAGAAAGAAGACCAGTCCGCAGAAGAAACTTGGACATAATGAGAGAAAAAAGAACCTGAAAAATGCATTTGCGGTAACACCGGCATTTCGCCCTGTCCGGAAGGTATTGCTGGTGGATGACATATATACGACCGGCAATACACTGGATGCGGCGGCAAAAGCATTAAAGGAAAAAGGCGTGGAGAAGGTTTATTTTTTAACTATAAGTATTGGACAAGGGTACTGATATTTGTTATACTTAAAATGATGTTTTTATGGAATTAATATCATGTTGAGGTGGATATATGTTAGATGAGAGAAAAGTAAAATTAATGACAAAGCTTGCTCTCTATGAAGAGACTTATGGAAAAGAAGATTTTAAGATCAGTTCCTATTATAGAAAAGATTATGCAAGCCTGCACGTTATATATGCATTTCTGAGCGTATCAGTCGGTTATGTGTGTCTGGTGGCGCTGCTTTTACTGGCCGGTGTGGAGGATATAATGAGTAATATGTCGAATGGTCTGATCCTGTTCCTTTTTCTGATCATTCTGGCAGGCTATGTGGGTGTGGTGATCGTATATTGCGGAATTGCCAGTCACATTTATAATGAGAAACACAAAAAGGCAAGGAAAAGAGTGAAAAAGTATAATCATAATCTGATTCAACTGCTGAAAATGTATGAAAAGGAGAAAAGATAGATGGACAATATATATGTAATACGTGAAAGAATAGAAGCGGTTTATGGGAAGCATTCCAAGTCGTTTGATAAAGCCTTTCAGTTCATACTGGCAATGATAACATTTACAATGATCAATCAGAATACAGGATTTATGAAATCACTTTCCTCGCCGGTGATCTCTCTGGGGCTGGCTGTGGTTGCTACTTTCCTTCCACCTGCGGTTATGGTTGTGCTTGCAACGGTACTGCTGCTTGCACATACACTGGCAGCGTCCATAGGCATATTCGCAGTGTCTGCACTGATCTTCCTGATCATGTATATATTTTATATCAGACTGGCACCGAAGATGGCATTTGTTGTGCTTCTGACACCGATTGCATTTGCACTTAAGATACCGTTTGTGGTACCGGTTGCATGTGCGTTGATCTATACACCGGTAAGTCTTGTACCGATGGGATGTGGAACTGTTGTATATTATATGATGGAATATCTTAAGAAAATAAGTGCGGCATCTAAGACGTCCGGAAGTAAGGCGATGCTTGCCGAGATTAGCACATACGTACAGAAAGTGTTCCAGAATAAAGAAATGTGGCTCTACATAGTTGCATTTATCATTGGATTTTTTATCATTTATACCATCCGCAGACAGGAACTGGATCATGCCTGGAAGATTGGGATTATTGCGGGAGCAATTGCCAATGTGGTCGTAACGGCAATGGGAAGTATTGCACTGGGCGTAAACACCTCCTATGGTCCGCTGATCATAGGAAATATTCTGGCAGCCGTTGCAGGACTTGTGCTGGAATTATTCCTGTTCTCGGTAGATTATGTAAGAAGTGACGTCTGCAGTTTGAAGACGATGAATATTATTACTATGTAAAAGCAATACCGAGGTTGCCATGACAACGCCGGAGAAGACTGTGAAGAAGATCAATGAACGTCAGGAGACGGAGATCATCGATGCAGAAGCGGTAAAACGTTTGTCGCAGGATACGGCGGAAGGAGAGACAAAAGCCATCGATCTGGAAGTACATGCGGGACATGGACAGAAAAGAGAAGCAGAACGGAAGCCGTCATATGGTGATGCAGACTACAGAAGTCCGGCACAGATCCGGGCAAGTCAGGCAAGAAAGCATTCGCCGAAGAGAGGACCGGCACCGAAAAAGCATGACATGAAAGATGTAGATAAGATGCTTCTGACACAGAGTCTGGAAAATGAATTTCATGCAGGTAGACGCAGAAAAAGATAGAAAGACAGAAAAAATCATTAAAAACCATGCAGGGAGGTGAGAGGAATGGGACAGACAATTGCAGATTTTATTGATAAATATGGAATTGGACTTTATATTCCGAGAGTGCATATCACAGATATCATAGAAGTTCTGATCCTCACTTTTCTGATCTATCAGATCATCATATGGATAAAGAATACGAAAGCATGGATGCTGCTCAGAGGAATCATTGTACTTGCGGGCTTTATTCTTCTCGCAGCTATATTCAAGATGCATACGATCCTGTTCATCGCGAGAAATTCACTGACGGTCATGGCTACGGCAGCAATTGTAGTATTTCAGCCGGAACTGCGGAGGGCACTGGAAAAGCTTGGAGAGAAGCAATTCCTGACATCGGTTGTTCCTTTTGAACAGAACCGGGAGATACGTTTCAGTGAAGAGACAAGAGAGGATATTATCCGTGCATGCTTTGCCATGGGAAAAGTCAAGACAGGGGCTCTGATCGTCGTAGAACAGGCAATACGGCTTACGGAATATGAAAGTACCGGAATCCAGATGGACTGCCTGGTATCGAGTCAGGTGCTGATCAATATTTTCGAACATAATACACCGCTTCATGATGGTGCGATCATCGTAAGAGGTGACAGGATCGTCTCGGCGACTTGCTATCTTCCCCTCTCGGATAATATGGGGATCAGCAAGGATCTGGGCACCAGACACCGTGCGGCAGTAGGAATGAGCGAAGTCAGTGATGCACTGGTCATTACGGTATCAGAAGAGACAGGAGCTGTGTCAGTCGCACAGGGAGGAGAGCTTACAAGAAGTATCAATGAAGCAGAACTTCGTGTGAAACTGGAAGAGGTACAGCATAAGAGCAGTGAAACCAACAGAATAAAGGCAATGTGGAAAGGATGGCGGAAGCATGCGAAAAAGAATAACTAACAATCTTGCGCTGAAAATACTGGCTTTCCTGATTGCGGCATTCTTATGGCTGGTTGTAGTGAATATCGATGATCCGGTGGATGACAAGACATTTTCCAATATTCCGGTGCAGGTAACGCATGAAGAAGTGATTACGGATAATAATAATACGTATCAGATCGTGGATAACACACAGGAGATTAATGTAACAGTTACAGCACAGCGGTCGGTACTGGATAAGATCAAGGCAGAGGATATTGTTGCGACAGCGAACATGAAAGAACTTACGCTTCGTACACAGGTGCCGATTGAAGTGACGATCAAAGGATATACAGGAAAATATGAAAAGGCAACGGCAAATCCAAGAAATCTGCAGATCCAAATCGATGAGGAAGCGAAGAATAATTTCCCAATCACACCGACAACAACGGGAACGGTAAGAAACGGATATGAAGTGGGAAGCCTGAAAGCACTTCCGGAAAAAGTAACACTTCGCGGACCGAAGAGAATCATTAACAATATTGCAAAAGTAACAGCAGAAGCAAACGTATCCGGATTATCCGAAGATGAGACGGTAGAAGCAAAACTGGTACTGTATGATGCAAATAATAACGTGATCGACCAGACACTTCTTGCAAACAACCTTGGAAAAGAAGGAGTCAGTGTTGAAGTAGAACTGCTTCAGGTAAAAAGTGTGCCACTTAAAGTGGATACATCAGAGGTGTCGGCAGCAGAAGGGTATAAACTTGGCAAGATCACGGTAGAACCGCAGGAAGTGGAAGTGACAGGTGATAAAAGTACGCTTGCAGAGATCTCAGAGATCGATATTCCACCGAGTGCCCTGAAATTGGAAGAACTGACACAGAGAACGGAGCAGACCATTGATATCTCATCTTATCTTCCGAGCGGTGTGTCCCTTGCGGAAGAGAATGCGAATAAGGTGGTAATATCCATCCAGGTACAACAGCCGGGAACAAAGAGCTTTGAGATATCGACAGGATCGATCATCCTGGAGAATATAGCGGACGGACTGAGCATCAATTACGGATCTACTGTTGATCTGGAGATACAGGTGAAGGGACCGAATGATGTGCTGAATCTGTTCTCACCTGCGAAGAAAGTCAGCATTGATCTTAAGAATTATACAGAGCCTGGTACATATACCGTTCCGGTGTCTGTCGAACTGCCGGATGGCTGCAAGCTTGTGAATGAAGTGAATGTGGAGATCACGCTTGAAAACTCAAAGCAGAGCAGTAAAACACAGGGGGAAAGCCAGAACAGCAGTCAGACAAAGACAGATGAAAACAATCAGAGCGGCCAGAGCGAATAACAGACAGAAATGGGGAGAATACATTATGATCAGACAGAAAGTTACAATAACAAATCCGACGGGACTGCATCTCAGACCTGCAGGGATGTTCTGTAACATAGCAAGCAGATACAAATGCAAAGTAGAATTCATGTATAACGATGACACTGCAGCAAATGCGAAAAGTGTATTGAGTGTCCTTGGAGCATGCGTGAAATCGGGAGATGAAATCGAGCTTATCTGCGACGGGGAAGATGAAGAAGAGGCCATGAAAGCAATGGTTGAAGCAGTTGAATCCGGGCTTGGCGAGTAAGCGGACGCAGAGAGGTAGATTGGAAAATGCAATACAGAATAGCATAATATAGAGAGGATGGGCGGCTTGTGTGAAGGTATGCATGAGCCGCTTATTATTTGAAAATGAAAGATAAGATTAAAAATATATTGGATATTACTTTTTGGAAATTTGTATTGGTTGGCATAGTAAATACTCTGGTTGGAACCGGGGTGATGTTCGCAGCATATAATCTGTTACATTTGAGTTACTGGTTATCATCAGCTTCTAATTATGTAGTGGGAAGCGTTGTGAGTTATTTTTTGAATAAATACTTTACATTTCAGAACAAGGAGAAATCCTGGAAGCAGATTGGAAAGTTTGTGCTGAATATTACCATATGCTATCTGCTGGCATACGGAATGGCGAAGCGGTTGTGTCCTGGGTATTGCACGGACAGAGTAAGAGTGTACAGGATAATCTGTCTATGCTGGTTGGAATGGGAGCGTTTGTGGTGTTTAATTATGTGGGGCAGAGAGTTGTGGTGTTTAAAGAAGTAAAGGAAGGCATTGTTGAATTGTAATTTGACAATGTCTTTTTTGTTTAATTTTATAGGATTAATAGTTGTGACATTCTTTGTATCATTAGTTATTACTGCAATTTTAAGAAAAATACCGGGAGTAAAAAGAATTTTATAATAAAAGCGGTCTGGGAACAGAACAAAATGTTTTTAGACCGTTTTTAATAAAAAGATAATATATAAAAAAATAATAAAATCTTAAGGAGTTTCTTGAGGACAAGGCAAAAAATGTATATAATAAAATCTGATATGCGCAAAAGCGGTGACTATGGACGAAAAGAGAAGAATAATGAAAAATAAGAAATTACATAAGATAATAGGAATTTTAGGGATTATTTTTAGTGTGTTATTAGGTGTAGTAGGTACACTTCTTGCCTTTAGTGCAAAATGGATGTTCAAGACATGGACGAATCTTTCTATGGATGAATTGGTGTTCCATCTTACTGCACCGCTAGAAGGAACGAATACAGATATGATCAAGGATTACTGTAACGAGTGCGTGGTTCCGGTTGTATTGATTTTAAGCTGTATGATCTTTTTGATATGTGCGAATAGAAAGAATAAAAAAAGGTTAAAGAAAATAGCACTTGCTTTTTGTACCGGAGCAATTGTAATCACAGGCGTTACAGTAGGGGTAACATGGAACGGACTGGATATTGGAAGCTATTTAAAAGGGCAGGATACATATTCTACATTTATAGATAAGAACTATGTAGATCCGTCCAGTGTGAATATTACATTTCCGGAGCAGGAGAAAAATCTGATCTATATATTCCTTGAATCCATGGAAATGACGTATGCGGATAAAAAAGAATGGTGGAGCTTTTGATGAAAATGTGATCCCGGAGCTGACTCAGCTTGCACAGGAGAATGAAGATTTTTCGGGGAAAAGTAACAAACTGAATGGAGCTATTCAATGCCGGGAACTACGTGGACGATGGGAGCAATGTTCGGACAGACATCAGGCTTGCCATTAAGTGTATCCATTGGTGCTAATGGTATGGATACGCAAGATTCCTTCTTCCCGGAAATTACTACTTTGGGAGATATTCTTCAAAAAGAAGGATATTCACAGACTCTGCTAATTGGCTCAGAGGCGACATTCGGAGGACGAAAATTATATTTTACGGATCATGGTCAGTATGACATTATGGATTATGATTATGCACATGATAACGGACTGATCCCGGAAGACTATAAAGTCTGGTGGGGATATGAGGATGAAAAATTATTCGGATTTGCGAAAGAAAGATTGCTGGAGTTATCTCAACAAGATACACCATTTAATCTTACTATGTTGACTGTTGATACACATTTTGAAGATGGATATGTGTGTGATCTGTGTCCGGACACATTTGGAGACAACCAGTATGCCAATGTTATGGCATGCTCGAGCAGACAGGTGAAAGAATTTGTTGACTGGATACAGCAGCAGGATTTCGCGGCAGATACTACAATTGTGATATCCGGTGATCATCCGACGATGGACAGTGACTTCTGTGAAGATGTGGATAAAGATTATGAGCAACGAGTCTATACAACATATATTAATTCCAGTGCAGAGAAGCAGACAGATGAAAAAAGAAATTATACAACATTTGATAATTTCCCGACAACACTTGCGGCGATGGGAGTAGATATCGAAGGAAATCGTCTGGGACTTGGAACAAATTTGTATTCGGCAGAGCAGACACTGACTGAAAAAGTCGGAATCGAACAGGAAGAAAAAGAACTGGGCAAAAAGTCAAAACTTTTGAACAAAATGGCGCAGATTGATAAGAAGAAGTACGAGAAAGAACTTGTGGCACAGACAGACCCTGTAGGAAAAGCAAAGACAGGGAAATATAATGCCGAAACCGAAGAAATTCCGATTACCGTAAAAAATATCCAGTATGCAGATAAAGGAATACAATCAGTAATGGCTGCGGTATGGAAATATGATGATCAGAGTGATCTTCAGTGGGTACCACTCGCAATGTTTGACGGAGATGTATGGAAAGGCGATATCGACATAAGCGCATATGAAGATCCGAAAGGAGCTATAATATTCACGTCTATCTGGTAGACGGAAAAGGAGATCTGTACAATATAGCACAGACCGCAAAGAAAATATCGAAGTAAAAAAGTCTCTTGGCTGTAAAAGTACAATTACAGTCAAGAGACTTTTTAGAATTTCGTGTAGTAGAAATTTGAATTTCAAAAGCAAATCATGTATACTAGGTAAGTATGCAAAAGAAAGAAGGTTTATAATGAAAAAAATAATGAGAACCGGGATTGCAGTTGGAATCGCAGCAATTTCTGTGCAAATTGTAAATCCAGTATATGCAGAAGAAAGTGAAACACAAAACATAAATTATACAGCAGAAGTAAATTTGGATGAATTTGTAACCGAGAGTGATCAAAGTAGCGAAGAAAATCAGAGTGTTGAAGATGTTCAGAGTATCGATGATAGTAAGGAAGATGAGAATATAACAACAACATATACTGGAGAAGATGATTCCGACAGTAATATATATACAGTCACAAAATCAGGGTGGAGTAAAGAGGAAGGTGTATGGTATTATTATAATACAAACGGAGAACGAAAGACCGGCTGGTTATATGATGGTAACAGATGGTATTACCTGGATGAAAATAATAATGGAGCCATGCTTGCGGGAACTAGAAAAACGATTAATAATGCATCGTATTGGTTTGAGGCAAGCGGGGCAATGCAGAACGGCTGGATTCTAAAACCAGAAGGCTGGTATTATGCGAATACAAGCGGTGCGATTGTGAATGGCTGGCAATTGATTGGCGGCTGCTGGTATTATCTGGAAGGAAATAACGTTACATATCCAGGTCTGATGATCGCAAATCAGCGCTATACAATCAATGGAGCAAGTTACAGCTTTCAGGAAAATGGAGCAATGCAGACCGGCTGGATCTTAAAACCGGAAGGCTGGTATTATGCAAATACAAGCGGTGCGGTTGTAAACGGCTGGCAACTGGTAAATAAACGCTGGTACTATTTAAATCCTCAGAAAGAGGGATTGATGAGTACCGGATGGATAAAACTGGGAGATATCTGGTATTATCTGGAAAGCAGTGGAGCGATTAAAACCGGCTGGTGGAATAATTATTATTTCGGAAGTGACGGAGCAATGCGTACAGGCTGGCAGTTGATCGATAATAAATGGTATTATTTCTATAAAGCAAATGATCCGAATATAACAGAGTATAAAGAGGATTGATGGCAACGAATATAGAAATTGATGGATGGACGATCGGAAGCAGCGGAGTTGCAGTTGAAAGTCTGGAACAGAAGATTGATGAAATAAAAAGATATGTAACAACACCGTATCTCTACGGTGGTGCGACAACAAAAGGATGGGATTGCAGCGGCTTTACACAGTGGGCATTAAAGTATCTGGGAGTATCTATTCCAAGATCATCTTATGATCAGGCAAAAGGTGGAATGGTGATTAATGTAAAAGATAAGAGTCTGTGGAAAGCAGGAGATATTCTACTGTATGCCAATTCGTCGGGAAGTATCAATCATGTCGCTTTATATCTGGGTGACGGAAAGCTGATGCATGCACTTAACTCCAAGTATGGAACACTGATCCAGGGAGTAGATTATTACGAGACCTGGGACAAAGGAAATTCTCTGGTTGGAGTAAGAAGATATTTATAAAAAGCAGGGAGGAAGAGCTATGAAAAGAAGGAAAGCATTCATTGCACTGGCATTAACGATGTGTATGCTGGTACCGACAAGCGTATCTGCCGTTGAGAACAATCAGCCGGCAGGTCAGCAGACAGAATCTGTAGACGGGCAAACGGATGAGACAACAGAGTTCACTACGAAGGATCCAAATGAACTTCCGGTTGTCGATGCAAAAGATCCTGATGAGGGAACGAAGGACGATCCGAAGGATGAAGAAGAAAAACAGCCTGTTCATACCGGATGGTATCAGAATGAAGAAGGAGACTGGTATCTGTATGATGAAAATGGCACACTGCAGACAGGATGGATTCTTCAGGGAACAACATGGTATTATCTGGATGGAGCAAATCAGGAAAAACCGGGACTTATGATCGCAGATCAGATTCTGGAGATTAATGGAAAATATTATAGTTTCGATAACTCGGGAGCCATGCAGACCGGCTGGATATTAAAAAAGGAAGGCTGGTATTATGCACAGACTGATGGCGCTTTTGTGAATGGCTGGAATAACATTAACGGAGCATGGTACTATCTGGATGCGAATAATGAAGAACACAGAGATCTCATGGTTGCCGGACAGCAAAAAGAAATAGATGGAAATACTTATTTCTTCGGAGAAAACGGAGTCATGAGAAGTGGCTGGCAACAGTATCCGGAAGGCTGGTATTATGCAATGCCGGATGGAGCCAAGGTGTATGGCTGGAAGAATATTAACAGCCAATGGTATTATCTGGATGTCAATAATGAAGAACATCCGGGACTTATGACGGCAGATCCGGAAAAAGAGATTGACGGAGCAACGTACTATTTTTATCCGGACGGAGCAATGGTACGTGGCTGGCTGCAGCGGCCGGAAGGCTGGTATTATCAGGATCCGTCAGGACTTCGTGCAACAGGCTGGAGAAGAGTAGCCGGAGCATGGTATTATCTGGATGGTGCAAATGAAACATATCCGGGATTACTGGTGACAGATTGTGCCAAAACAATTAACGGAACTACATATTATTTCAATAAGGCAGGAGCAATGCGCGAAGGCTGGTATGCAGAGAACGGTTCTTGGTATTATTACAATGAGTCAGGACTCCCGGCATCCCGGTTGGAAGTATGTGAATGGTTCCTGGTACTATTTAGACCCACAGAATGGCAACAGAATGGTAGCCGGTGGATGGAAAGTTGTGAATGGCAGCTGGTACTATTTCTACGGCAGCGGTGCAATGGCTAAGAACTGGCTGGCAGCAGGATCTGACTGGTATTATCTCGGTGAAGACGGAGCAATGAAAACCGGCTGGCAGTCTGTAAAGGGCAGTTGGTATTATATGTACTATCAGAATGATTCTCATGGAGGAATATGGGGAATAATGGCCAAGAACAGATATATCGATGGATACTATCTGGGTGCAAATGGGGCAATGCTTCCGACAGATATGTCTATGATGACTGCGAAAGCACAGGCCTATACAAGTAATACGAATTACCTGATTCTTGTTAACAGAGCAACCTGCAGAGTTGCGATATTTAACGGACGCTTAGGCGCATGGAACATAAATAAGTTCTGGCAGTGCGCACCGGGAGCAGCGGCAACACCGACAGTTTCCGGAACATTCACTGTTCAGTCAAAAGGTTACTATTTTGATTCTGGAGCAGCAAGATGTTACTGGTATACACAATTCTATGGTAATTACTTATTCCACAGTGTATTGTACAACAAGAACGGAACTCTGATGGATGGAAGAGTCGGAATTCCATTGTCACACGGCTGCGTAAGACTGGAAATCCAGAATGCAAAATGGATTTATGATAATATCCCGAGAGGAACAACCGTAGTAGTATATTAATATATTGAAGGAAGAAAAGATCGTTACGAAACGTAGCGGTCTTTTTTTCGTGCCTGTGAGTGCCAGTGAGGACGTAGAAAATGGATTTTCCAGGGCGGTCTTCCATATACTGGATGGAAACTCTTTAATGGAGACTGGTACTATGCCGGAAACACAGGAAGATTGTACACGGGAGAAGGATCAATCGGAGGAAAGACATAATGGTTTAATGAAAATGGAAAGTGGATCAGATAATTGAGAAAAAGTGTGGTAAAATTGTGAAAGATGTATGAAAAATATATTTTAAAACAGAGAATTGTATGATGAAATAAACATATAACGAACCCACAGGAGGAAAAAGGTATGAAAAAACAAAAAGTATGCGCATTGCTGTGCGTAGCAGCGTTAAGTACAGCAACCGTAACACCTACTATGGCAGCGGACAATGTGGCAGATGCACAAGCCATCACACAGAGCAGCGAAGTGACGGAAAAGACAGAAGCTTCTGAGGCAACACCGGATGTGCAGGAAGAGCAGGATAGCCAGAATGCAGACGAGACAGTACAAGAAGAAACTCCGGAACAGGAAGAACAAAAGGGTACCGTTCAAAATGCTCAGGATGCAGGCAATACACCATCTGCAAATGAAAATTCAGCGCTAACGGCACAGAACGGAACAGCAGCTGCTCAAAGCGGTGAAGGTGAAGAAGAAGCTGAAGTGAAAAATGGCTGGTATGAAGACGAAGACGGCAATTACTTTTATTATGAAAATGATAAGATGTTCACCAATGTGATTGCAGAAATCGAAGACGAAGACGGTACACATGCTATTACTTTGGTGATAATGGAATCATGCTAAGAGACAGCCAGGAATGGATTTCATACTGGGATAAGGAAAAACAGGAATGGATCACAGGGTATATTTGGGCAGACGAAAACGGATATTTAAGACAAGGCTGGTACGGAGATGAATATTTCGGAAGTGATTATACAAAGTATCGCAATCAAGTCTTGGAAGAAGGAGATAATTATTACTACTTCGATAGTGACGGAAAAATGTTAAGAAATCAGGAAGTAGTCGTACAGGGTGTACTTTACCGTGCAGGTGATGACGGCATATTAACACTTGTTGATACAAAGGGACAAAACGGATGGAAGAAG
>ENA-OQED01000284-OQED01000284.1-human-gut-metagenome-genome-assembly--contig:-NODE-284-length-21180-cov-1.194747_pt1 | contig 21180 bp, 19 predicted proteins | sample MGYA00242790_ERZ504625 | MGnify/ENA primary metagenome ERZ504625 (study PRJEB26092, sample SAMD00036345) | human gut metagenome | host: Homo sapiens | study: EMG produced TPA metagenomics assembly of...
TAATCATAATCTATCCGGGTATCTGTAGGGGCTCGCACGTGTCTTTTCACGCCGTCAGGTCATGACTGTAGATGGTAAGACGGCTGCTGAAACGGACCGCAGTAGAGGACGAGCTCACTAGAGAGATTTGACCACGACCTATTTGAGTATAATAGCAGGTTTTTACGAACAACGAACCACGAGTCACGAGCCATAATTTTTTCCACGAGCCGAGGGTTACTCGAGGCGATGTCGTCATTCTGAGTTTGTTGCCGCGTAGCGGCATCTGAGTCCAAGGCGGCCTGCGAACTGCGGCCTGCAGCCGGCGTCTTATGTCCCCCCCTAACAATCTTATCGCTAATGTGGTATAATACCCTATTACGGATAACTTTATCTCATTAGCGATTTTTTTTGAAGGAGGATTTTTTGGATGCGGCCTTTTGTTCATTTGCATGTCCATACGCAGTACAGTTTATTCGACGGCTTGTGCAAGATTCCCGATATGGTGAAGCGTGCCAAGGAGCTGAATATGCCGGCTGTGGCGATTACGGATCATGGCAATATGTACGGTGTCATTTATCTGTATAAGGAAGCCGTAGCCCAAGGCATCAAGCCGATTCTGGGGTGTGAAGTGTATATGACCCGGGGCAGCCGTTTTGAAAAGAAGACGAAAGAACGGCTCTGTCACTTGATTTTGCTGGCCAAAGACAATAAGGGTTACCACAACCTCATCAAGATTGTGTCCAAAGGTTTTGTCGATGGGGAAAATAATTACCACAAGCCCCGCGTCGACTATGATTTGCTCGAACAGTATCATGAAGGCCTCATCGCCATGAGTGCCTGCATCGAAGGCCACATCCAGCAGGATATCCTCAATCACAATGAAGAAGGGGCCAAGCGGACTTTGGACCGACTGGTTTCGATTTTTGGCAAGGATGATTTTTACTTGGAAGTCCAGAACCATGGGATTCCGGAAGAAAAGACAGTCCGCACGGTATTCAAGCGCTGGTCCCAGGAATATGGCCTGAAGCTGGTGGCTACCAACGATTATCATTACATCGACCCCAGCGATGCAGCCGCCCAGGAGGTCAAACTCTGTATTTCTACGGGCAGTACCCTCGATGACCCGTCGCATTTCCGCTTTTATAATAATGAATTTTATATGAAGAGCGGCGACGAAATGGCCGACCTCTTTGCCGACATGCCCGAAGCCCTGGATACGACGCTGGAAATCGCCGATAAGTGCAACGTCGATATCTCTTTCAGTGAGCGCCATCTGCCGCAGTTCCCCGTACCCAAGGGGGAAACGGATTCGTCCTATCTGCGCAAGCTCTGCGAGCAGGCTTTGCCGGAAAAATATGACCCCATTACGCCGGAAGTCCGCAAACGGCTGGATTATGAATTGGGTGTCATCGACACCATGGGATTCCCGTCGTACTTCCTCATCGTCTGGGACTATGTCAAATACGCCAGGGACCATGAAATCCCCGTCGGGCCGGGCCGCGGCTCGGCAGCGGGCTCGGTCGTCGCGTATTTGCTGGGCATTACCGGTCTGGACCCGCTCAAGTACGACCTCCTCTTTGAACGATTCCTCAACCCGGAACGCGTCACTATGCCGGATATCGACATGGACTTCTGTTATGAAAACCGGGGCCGCGTCATCGATTACGTTACCCGGAAATACGGTGTCGACCACGTCTCGCAGATCATCACTTTCGGGACCTTGGCGGCCAAAGCTGTCCTGCGTGATGTCGGCCGCGTCCTCGACATCCCCTTGAGTGAAGTGAACCGCATCGTCAAGATGGTGCCTAACGAATTGGGCATGACCCTCGACAAGGCCCTGAAGATGAGCAAGGAATTCTGCGAGGAATATGAACAGAATGCGACGGTCCACCGCCTCGTCGATTTCGGTAAATCCCTGGAAGGCCTGGTCCGCCATTCGTCGACTCACGCAGCGGGCGTCGTCATCTCGGCGGCTCCTGTCGACGACTACGTGCCGGTCCAACATTCCAAGGAAGGCGATTTGACGACACAGTACGAAAAGGACTTGGTCGAAGAACTGGGCCTGCTCAAAATGGACTTCCTGGGCTTGCGGACGCTGACCGTCATCGGTGATGCCGTCAAGATGATCAAAAAGGACCACGGCATCGATTTGGATATCAATGCCATTCCCCTGGATGACCCGGAAACGTGCCGGCTCCTGACCGAGGCGATACGGCCGGCGTCTTTCAGATGGAACGTCGGGCATTACCAACCTGGTCAAGGAACTGGCGCCGAAGCACTTTGAAGACATGATCCCGCTCGTCGCCCTCTACCGGCCGGGCCCCTTGGGCAGCGGCATGGTCGATGATTTCATCAAGGGCAGTCACGGCGAAAAGAAAGTCACCTACCTGCACCCACTGCTGGAACCGATCCTCAAGGATACATACGGCGTCATCCTCTACCAGGAACAGGTCATGCAGATCGCCTCGGTCATGGGCGGCTTTTCCCTGGGACAGGCTGATTTGCTGCGCCGTGCCATGGGCAAGAAAAAGGAATCCATCCTGGTCGCCCAGCGGGCTAATTTCCTGGAAGGGACGCGGAAGAACGCCATTCCCGACGACATTGCCAACAAGGTCTTCGACCTCATGGTCTATTTCGCCGGCTATGGTTTCAACAAGTCCCATTCGGCAGCTTATGCCTACGTACCTGGCAGACGGCGTACCTCAAGGCCCATTATCGGCCGGAATTCATGGCAGCGACTATGACCAGCATGATCAACGATGTCAGTAAAATCAGTTACTACGTCGCAGAGTGCCGCCGTCACGGCGTCCAGGTCCTGTCGCCCGATGTCAATGCCAGCGTATCCATGTTCTCCGTCCAGGACGGGGCCATCCGCTTTGGCCTGTCCGGCGTCAAGAGCGTCGGTGCCAACGCCATCGAGGCCATCGTCAAGGCACGCGAAGAAGGCGGACCGTTCACGTCGCTCGGCGATTTCTGCAGCCGCGTCGATTACCACATCGTTAACAAGCGGGCCCTGGAAAGCCTCATCAAATGCGGGGCTATGGATTCTTTTGGCAAGAAGCGATCCCAGCTCATGGCCGTCATCGACCAGGCCATCGCCATGGGGTCCCTCAGTCAGAAGGACTACGCGTCGGGTCAGATGGGGCTCTTCGACGATGCCGAAGATGTCATGACGGAACTGGAATATCCGGATATCGAGGAATATCCCATTGAAATGCGCCTGGCCATGGAAAAGGAATACGATGGTTTTTATTTCAGCGGCCATCCCCTCAATAAATATAAGGACATCATGAAGAAATTGACGCTCTTGTCGGTCCTCTATGGGGAAGATGGGCGGCAGTACGATGGCAAGATGATGCGCATCGGCGGCCTGATTACGGCCAAGAAGCAGGTCATGACCAAGCGAAATGAACAAATGGCCATCATCACCGTCGAAGACTTCACCCATACCGTATCGGTCGTCGTCTTCCCTAAGACCTATGCCCGCTATCAGCAGGCCGTCGCCGTCGATATGGCCGTCGCCATCCGCGGCCGGGCCGATATCAACGACGATAGTATCCAGATCCTGGCAGAAGAAGTGAAACCGTTGGACAAGGAAAAGGGAGAACCCGTGCAGCCCGCTGCCGTATCGCCGGCAGCAGCCCGCCAGGCTGGCGACTATTGGCATCCCGGTATGGGCGCCAAATTATTCATCAAGATTCCGGCCCACTTGGAACGGACCGATTTGGCCGGCCGTATCGGCCAGGTCCTGGAACAACATTCGGGACCGGTCAAAGTCTACTTCCACCTCATGGGCAGCCGCAAGACCATCTTGACCAAGGAAAAGTATTGGGTAGAAACGACAGAAGACCTGCGGCAAAAACTGCAGGCCATGCTGGAACCGCGGTCCCTAGTCGTGCAGTGAGGCGTAACAACTTAAAAGGGCTTGTCGCATGTGCGACAAGCCCTTTTGTCATTTCCCCGGATCAGCCATGATTTTGGCCAGGACGACGCGGTATTTATCGTTGTATTTTCGCATGCAGTCGTTGATGTCGCGGCGGATGCGGGCGATGTTTTCGACGTTGTATTCTTCTGGCGGCACGTGGATGTCGCAGATGATGTTCAGACGGGCGTGGCCCGCTGTAATGCGCAGGTGGTCTGTGTGATAGCGGGGATATCTTTCGTGGACAATCTTATCCAAGACGTGACGGACCTCGTTGATCTTATGGATATCCGTACAGAGCGGATCCATGTGGATGTTGACTTCCATATGATATTTATCCTGCAGTTCATCTTCCAGTACATCCAGTGAGGCATGGACTTCGGCCAGGTCCGCCTTATCTGGGACTTCAGCGTGGATGGAACCGAACATGCGGCCCGGACCGTAGTCATGGATGCGGATGTCGTGGACGCCGACGACGTATTTACATTTCAAGGCCGTATCGACGATTCCCCGGACGAGTTCCGGGTCCGGCGCTTTACCCAGGAGGATGTTGATGACGTCTTTGGCAATGCCGTAGCCGGCGTACATGATCATCAGGCCGATGGCCGTGCCGGCAGCGGCGTCGATGGGCAGCGTCGTGAACTGCTGGGCAATGGTAGCGACCAGGACGCCCGTCGTGGCGATGGCATCGGTGATGCTGTCGGCAGCTGTCGCATCGTTGACGCCGGAATTGATTTTCTTGCCGATATAGCGGTTATAGATGCACATCCAGACCTTGACGGCGATGGAGATGACGAGGACGCCGATGCTCCAATAGGAGAATTCCATGTCTTCTGGTTCAAAGAATTTGCCAATCGACGTTTCGCAGAGCTTGTAGCCGACGACGAGGATGATGATGGAAATGGTCAGCGATGCCAGGTATTCAAAGCGGCCGTGGCCGAAGGGATGTTCCTTGTCTGGCGGCCGATTGCTCAATTTGGCACTGATGATGGAAATGAACGACGAACCCATGTCGGTCAGGTTGTTGAAGGCATCGGACAAGATACCGATGCTGTTGCTCATCATGCCGACGAGGAATTTGCTGACAAAGAGGAAGAGGTTACAAATAATGCCTAAGATGCCGCCGAGGATACTGTATTGTTCACGGACGTGTTTGTCATCGGTATCCTCATAGTTCTTGATGAAGCGGCGGATAATGAATTCGATCATGTGAAATCACCCAGCTTTCTGATTCCCTTCATTATAGCAGAGATAGGGCGAGATACAAGTAATAACGAGAAAGAAATTGAGAATAAAAGAAATGCGAAAAAATCATAATATTATCGAAAATGGGAATAGTTATTGAGTATTTTGCCGGGAAGAATTGCAATTACTTTATTTTTTTATATAATAGAATAGTGATTAAAAAATAATAAGCTCATAAAGTATATGATGGGGAGGATGTATGGATATACGAAAAGCACTTATTTTTGATATGGATGGGACCATGTTTGATACGGAACCCATTTCTTATCGCTGTTGGCGGGACGTATCAGCCCGGTATGGTTTTGACCTGGACCGCTCGGTGTTCGACCGCATGCTGGGACGGGACAATCTGCGCATTCGTGCTATTTGTGATGACGCCTTCGGTCCGGATTATCCCTATGACGATATTTGTCGGGAAAAAGTGGCCTTGCAGCTGGAATATTACCGCAGTCATGCTATTCCCATCAAGCCGGGCCTGCTCCACGTCCTGCGCTACGCCCGGGAAGAAGGGATTGCCTGCGCCGTCGCTTCGTCATCACCGCGGACACTGATTGAATATTTATTAGATAAAACGGGTGTAGCTCCCTTCTTTTCCGTCGTCCAGAGCGGGGAAGAAGCGGCCCATGGCAAGCCGGATCCGGATGTGTTCCTCATGGCCTGCGACAAAGCCCGTGTTTCACCGGACCAGGCATTAGTATTGGAAGATTCAGAGAGTGGCATCCTGGCCGCCCATGCTGCGGGAATCCCGTCTATCTGGATCCCCGATTTAATTACTATTCCCAAAGACGTACAAGACCTGGCCTGGACATGTTGCTACAGCCTGGAAGAAGTTCCAGGACTGCTGGCGAAAGGGGATTCATAATATGACACAGACAAAGCGAAGCCGCTGGCTTTTGCTCATGACCGTATTTTTAGGGATGCTGGCAGCCATTGCACCGCTGTCGACGGATATGTATCTGCCAGCCCTGCCGTCGATGATGACGGCTTTTGGCGTGACGCCGTCTGTCATCCAGCTGACCCTGACGGCTTCCATGGCCGGCATGGCCTTGGGGCAGATCGCCGTCGGTCCTATCAGTGATGATAAGGGACGCCGTCTGCCTTTGATGGTCGGCATGGCTGTTTTCACCTTGTCGACGGTGGGCTGTATTTGGTCGCCGTCCATTCAGGTCTTCCTCATCTTCCGGCTCATCCAGGGCTGTGCCGGTGGTGCCGGTATCGTCCTGTCCCGGGCCATTGCCCGCGACATCTGCAAGGGCAGCGCCTTGACGCGGCTCTTTGCCATGCTCATGCTGGTCAATGGGATTGCACCGATTCTGGCTCCCGTCATCGGCGGCCAGATCCTGCGCTTTGCCCCGTGGGAAGGCGTCTTCCTCTTTATTGCCATTGTCGGGCTGATCCTGACCGTATCGGCCGGTTTGATGCGTGAAACCCTGCCGCAGCGGCGCCGCGTATCCGGCGGCATGGCAGCCAGTATGAAGAGCTTTACGGCCCTGTTCCGTCAGCCTTATTTCATGGGGCATTGTATTATGCAGTGCTTTTCCTTTGCCGCCTTTTTTGCCTATATTTCCGGCTCATCCTTTGTTTTCCAGAACGTCTACGGCGTATCAGCTCAGGCTTTCAGCCTCATCTTTGGCATCAATGGTGTCGGCCTCATGATCAACGGTGCCGTTACGGGCCGGTTGACAGGCCGCATTGCTGACTGGAAACTCCTTCGGTTTTCCCTGTGTCTGGCCGCTGTCGGCAGCGTGGCCCTGCTGGCAGCCTTCAGTACCGGCATGCCGCTGCCGGTCATCATGGTCATTCTCTTCTTGACCGTATCGACGCTGTCCATGATGAGTACCAGCAGTTTCTCCATGGCCATGCAGGACCAGGGACGCAATGCCGGTAGTGCATCGGCCCTCATCGGTTTCTTCTCCATGATCAGCGGCGCCGTCATGGCTCCAGTCGTCGGCATCGCCGGCGACCATACGGCCATCCCCATGGGCATCGTCATGGTCATCGGCGAAATCGGCGCCCTCCTGGCCTTCTATGCTTGATCTATCCGCGACATAGAAAAGAACGTTGATCCTTTGTAGGGGCTCGCACGTGGCGAGCCCGCCGGGGATATGCGAGATACTTGTAAACTTGATTTGTGTGAGCGGGCGTCCCACGTGGACGCCCCTACAGAAAAAGGAGCTGTCGTATTACGACAGCTCCTTTTTTCATATATTCCGTGCGACGAGTTTTTCGAGTGGTTCGTCTGGCCGCTGGAAGGGGATATCCGGTTTTTCTGCCAGGTAATCCAGGGCAAAGCCCAGGCAGGTAGCAGCGCCGTAGGTCAGGCCGTCTTCGTCGAGGTCGAATTCCGGCGTGTGGTGATTGGCACCGCAGCCTTTTTCTTTGTTTTCGATGCCCGTAAAGGTCAGGACGCGGGATAGAGGCGGGACGTGATGGCAAAAGTTTCCGAAGCCATCCAGGGCGTGCAGTCCGTCAGGGCGTCGGCGCCGATGTACTTTTCGACGGCTTTTTCGGCGATAGCCACGCAGACCGGGTTGTTCTGGACTTCAAAGAGCGGTTCTGGCATGTGCAGGATGTCGTAACGGCAGTCATAGGTCTGGCAGGCATTGGCCAGGATGCGCTTGAATTCTTCGTAGAAGCGCTTGCCTGCATGGTCGTAGCTGAAGAAGCGGCACGTACCGGCAAAGGTCAGGCTGTTGGGGATGACGTTGAGGACGTCGCCACTGTGCAGGCTGCCGATGGAGAAGGTCAGACATTCTTTCGGCGGGACAGCCCGCATCCGCAGGGCCTGCATGTTGCCGTAGAAGTCATGGAAACAGTCGATAGGGCTTTCAGCCAGATCCGGCCGGGAGCCGTGGCCGCCGTGGCCGTCAATGCGGATTTCAAAGCCGAAGCCGCCGGCCATGGGCGCGTCGTGGCAGATAGAGACTTTGCCTGCCGGGATGTCCCAGCGGACGTGGGTCGCATAGCAGGCGTCGATATGCCAGGGGCTTTCTGTTTCCAAATAGCGCAGGAGATATTCCAGAGGGCCCGATTCTTCTTCGCCCCGTTCAAACATCAAGACGACGGTTCCGTCCCACTGGTCTTTCCAGCGCTGGAGGCATTTTGCAGCCATGAGCTGCATGGCCATATGGCCGTCGTGACCGCAGGCGTGCATGACGCCGTGATTCTGAGAGCGGCAGACGCGCGGGCATGATAAGTTCCGTTCGCCTTCTTCGATGGGCAGGGCATCGACGTCAGCCCGTAAGAGCAGCGTCTTGCCAGGGCCTTTGCCGTCAATCCAGGCGATGAGGCCGCCCTTGTCGACCAGGCGGTAAGAAATGCCATATTCCTCCAGCTTTTTGGCAATATAGGCCAGGGTCTGGTCTTCCTTTTTGGACAGTTCCGGATGTTTGTGGAAATGGCGGCGCAAGGCGACGAGTTCACCTTGTTCTTTGCGTACTTCTTCGAGAATATCGCTCATCTTTGCTTCCCCCTCTGTGTCATTCTTCAATCCCTATGCGGGCGGCAAGGCCCCGGTCAAAGGGATGCTTGATTTTCTTGATTTCTGAGACGTAATCGGCCAAGTCCAGGAGGGCCGGACTGGGGTCGCGGCCAGTCAGGACGACTTCCGTATGGGCCGGTTTGTCCTTTAAGAAATCGAGGGCCTGCTCTTCCGGGACGAGGCCCAGGGCGCAGGCGCCGACGAGTTCGTCGCAGACGGCCAGGTCGGGATGGTGCATTTCGCAGAAGTCCCGAACTTTTTGCAACAATGCCGTCTGGGCCTCACAGGTGGCCTGTTTTTCGGCGTCAGTCATCTGAAAGGTGAATTTCAGGATGGCTTTGCCCCGCAGGACCGTGACCTGCGGCAGGGCCTTGAGAGCCTCTAGCTCGCCTGTCGGCCGGCCCTTGAGGAACTGGGCGAAAAGAATCTTGCCGCCCCGGCCGGCACAGCGCAGGACCAGGCCCAGCGAAGCCGTCGTCTTGCCCTTGCCGTCGCCGCAATATATATGTATTAAACCCGTATCCATCATATCACCTCTCATTAACTGTTAGCCATTCACTATACTGTGGCGGGCGCCCCACGTGGGCGCCCCCTACGGGGGTTATTATACCATAATCAAAAAATGGCAGGTAGTGGTCAGGCCCATCCATTCGTGATATAATATAACATCAGTTAATTTTTTTTAGAAAGGAAGGCCGGGAAGATGGAAGAACGAGCCCGACAGCTATTGACAGCTTTAGAGGATGCAGGCTTTGAAGCCTATGTCGTCGGCGGTGCCGTACGCGACCTACTCATGGGAAAAGAACCGCACGACTATGATATCGCCACCTCTGCCCGGCCTGATGATATCCGGGCCGTCGCCGCCAAAGAGGACTGGCACACCGTCGAGATTCACGGCGAAGCCTTTGGCATCGTCGTCGTCGTCATTGCCGGCCAGACCTTTGAAGTCGCGACTTTCCGCGGCGAAGCCTATGGCGAGGACAGCCACCGGCCGGATACGGTCTGGTATGCCGATACATTGCGCGAAGATGTCCTGCGCCGTGATTTCACCGTCAACGCCATGGCCATGGATTGCCGCGGCGATATTTACGACTACGTCGGCGGTCAGAAGGATTTGCGCAAGAAACGGCTGGCCACCGTCGGCAATCCGGTCCGCCGCTTCCAGGAAGATGCCCTGCGTCTGTTCCGGGCCTGCCGCTTTGCGGGACAGCTCGATTTCATGGCTTCGAAAGACCTCGTCAAAGCCATGCCCCTGGCCTTTGGCCGCGTCCCCGGGCTGTCCCTGGAACGAGTCGTCAACGAAATGGACCGCCTCACGGTCACGCCGGCGGCGTACCGGGGACTGGACATCCTCGTACGCACCGGCCTCGCTGCCTGCTCATGCCGCCAGAAGGTGAACGGCTGTTATGAAGCTGTCCCCATCCTTCCGGAATTGAGTCATCTGCCTGACACGCCGCAGTCGAAACCGTTCCATCTCTTCGATGCCTGGGTACATACCCTGGCGACCGTCGCCAACACGCCGCCGGATCTGACCATCCGCTATGCAGCCTTGTTTCATGATATTGCCAAAGGCCTGCCCGGTATCCGCGGCGTCCATAAGGGCCGCTATACCGATTACGGCCACGATGCCAAGGGCGCAGAACTGGCCGAAGCCATCCTGCTGCGCTGGCACAAGAAACCGGCCTTTGCCCAGCGCGTGGCCTGGCTGGTCAAGACGCATATGAAATTCCATTTCTTTGCCAATACGGCCGAAGGCGACGTCGAGAAATGGCTTCGCCATGAAGCCCTCGATGGCCCTTTCCATCGGACTGAAGAACTCGTCGAAGCCGTCAGCCAGGCTACGGCCGTGCCTGCGGCGATATTTTAGGCTGCGGCCATGCCGACGCCAGCACAGAAGGGACGGAATCCTTCGGGGCTTATATGGCCATGCTGGCTGAGGCCATGCCAGTCAGTACCAAGGACCTGCACTACGACCGGCGGATTCCCGACACGTGCGGCCGCCGTACAGGCGACTGCCTGCGGATCCTCTTGAAGCGGGTCCAGAACCAGGACCTGGAAAATGAGGCTGATGTACTGGCCGATGCAGCCCGGCGCTGGATGAAGCGCCATGAAGGGGAAGGGCATCATGAATAAAAATGAAAAGAACCTGACCCATCGCATTTGCAGCCGCATGGTCATTTGCATGGCTATTTTGGCGGCCATCGGCTTTGGCACCGTTACCCGCTTGTTTATAGAGCAAGTCATTCATCATGACAAAAACGTGGCCTCTGCCCAGGAACAGAGTCAGATTGAACGGAACCTGCAATCGCCGCGGGGCATGATCCTCGACCGCAATGGCAAGGTCCTGGCCATCAGCGAGATGTCCAAGTCACTCTATGCCGACCCGACCATGCTCAATGAAGACCCGGCTCTGGTAGCCGATTTACTGGCGCCTTATCTCCGCATCTCGAAGGATGAAATCGAACGGCGCCTGAAAGAAGATACGGCCTTCGTCTGGCTCGACCGCCAGATGGACCACGAAAAATATGAAGCCGTCGAATCGCTCATCAAGGAAGAAAAGCTGCACGGCCTGGCTTTCCGCGATGGAAAACCGCCGTTTCTATCCGAACGGTTCGATGGCTGCCCAGGTCATCGGTTTTGTCGGTGAAAATGACCACGGCCTGGAAGGCCTGGAAATGATGCTGGACGATGAAATCCGCGGCAGCAAACAGACTTTCCGCCTGCAGACCGATAACCATAACATCCCTGTCTTTTCGTCAGCCCTGGAACGGATCCTGCCCAACAAGGAACGGTCCGTTGCCTGACTTTGGACAGTACCATCCAGTACGTCGCCGAAAAGGGCCTGGACGGCATCATGGCCCGCAGTCATCCTCAAGGTGCATCCATTATCGTCATGAATCCTAAGACCGGTGAGATATTGGCTATGGCCAGCCGGCCTACGTATGATCCCAATGATTACAGTAAGGGAAATAAAGAAGCTTATAAGAACCGGGTTGTCGTCAACGTCTACGAACCGGGGTCGACCTTCAAGCCCCTTATGGCCGCTGCCGCCCTGGATTCGGGGAAATGGCACATCGGCGATGTCTATCACGACACAGGCTCCGTCCACGTCGCCGACCGGACGATTTACAACTGGGACCACAAGGGCATGGGCGACGTGACCTTGCGGGAAATCATCATGTATTCCATCAATACCGGCATGGCCCATGTCGCCGTGACGACAGGCGGCAAGACGCTGACCGATTACGCCCGCCGCTTTGGTTTCGGGACGATTACGGGCATCGAATTGTCCGGTGAACAAGAGGGCATCCTGTTCGATCCCGATAAGATGTCCATCGTTGATACAGCCACGATGGGCATTGGTCAGAGCGTCGCCGTCACGCCCCTTCAGATGGTACAGGCCTTCAGTGCCATCGCCAATGAAGGCCGCATGATGAAACCTTTCCTGGTCAAGGAAATCGATAATCCTGACGGTTCCATTTATAAAAAGACAGAACCGACAGAAGTAAGGCAGCCCATCAATGCCGGTACGGCTGAAACGATTAGCAAGTTCATGGGCGAAGAAGTCGCTATCGGCGGCGGCCAGAGCGCCAAAATCGAAGGCTATCGCTTTGGCGGCAAGACCGGCACGGCCCAGAAGAAGACCGAAGACAGCACGGGCTACGCCGAAGGCCAGTATGTCGGCTCCTTCATCGGCTTTGGTCCCTTGGAAGACCCGCAGTTCCTGGTCCTCATCGTCGTCGATGACCCGCAGGGCGTCTATTACGGCGCCCAGGTCGCTGCGCCGGTCTTCAAGGAAATGATGACCGAAATCGTCCGCATGAAAGGCATCCGTCCGACGGAAGCGATGGACCAGAAACCGCTGGGTCCCGTCGTCATGACGCCGGCTCATGCCATTCCGCCCGTCCATATTTCCAGTGATGGCGTCCTCATGCCGTCTTTCATCGGCTGGAGTACGAGGGAAGTCAACGACTGGCTCAATGAAGCGGGCTTAGGCTTTATCCCCAAGGGGATGGGGAAAGCCATCCAGCAATCGCCACAGGCGGGCAGTTATGCACCGCAGGGCAGTAATGTCACCGTTATTTTCAAACGGAATCCATAGAACAACAGGGGGAACTAGTTATGCAATTACTCAACGGCCGGGAAGTGGCCGCATTTCATCGCGAACGGGTGGAACGCCGCCTGGCCGATATCCAGGAAGAACTCCATATCCAGCCGGAACTGGCCATCATCCTCGTCGGGGATGATGCACCGTCGGCCATGTATGCCAGATCCATGCAGAAGACGGCCCGGCGTCGGCTTGAAGGCAGAAATCTATCAGGAACCGGATTCCATCAGTGAAGTAGAGCTTTTATCGCTCATCGATAAGCTCAACGAACAGGCTTCTGTCTTCGGCATCCTGCCCATGATGCCCCTGCCGCGCCACTTGAACAGCCAGCGCATTATCGACTGCATCGACCCGAAGAAAGACGTCGATGGCCTGACCGATGTCAACATCGCCCATTTATATACGGGACGACCGGGGTTCGTGCCCTGTACACCGCGGGCAGTCATTGCCATCCTCGATTATTACCATATTTCTCTGAGTGGCAAGGATGTAGCCATCATCGGCCGCAGCAACGTCGTCGGGAAACCGCTGGCTCAGCTCTGCCTGAACCGCAACGCCACGGTCACGCACTGTCATACGCGCACGAAAGACCTGAAAGCCGTCTGCCGCCGGGCAGACCTGGTTATCGCCGCTGCCGGGAGAGCCGGTTTAGTGACAGGCGATATGATAAAACCTGGCGCTGTAGTCATCGACGTTGGCATCAACCGCGTCGATGGTAAGACCGTCGGCGACGTCGCTTTTGATGAAGCGGCTGCCGTGGCCGGGGCCGTGACACCCGTGCCGGGCGGTGTTGGCGCCGTGACGACGATGATGGTACTAGAAAACGTCGTCTGCGGCATCGCCCGGACAGAAACTATTTTATAAAAGTGAGGGAGTAATCTATGCATATCTTAGATAATTTCATGATTCATTATTTACGCCGCTTCGATAAACACTGCTTTACGGTACAACTTCACGACAAGACCTACACCATTGGTGAAGGCCAGCCGCTGTTCAACGTCATTATCCACAACGACATTCCGAAAAAGGAATTGCTGGCGTCGACGTCGCTGGCATTGGGCGAAGCATACATGCGTAAAGATATCGAAATCAAAGGTGATTTGTTCACAGCCCTTCGCTGCTTCTTATCCCAGACGAGCCAGTTTTCGCTGGATAAATCCTTGTTCAAACGCATCCTCTATCCGTCGGAATCGAAATCGGCCCAGAAGAAACAGGTTTCGTCCCATTACGATCTGGGGAATGACTTCTATGCCAAATGGCTCGACCCGTCCATGAGCTATTCCTGCGCATACTTCAAGAATGAAGACGACAGCCTCGAACAGGCACAGCATAATAAAGTCCATTACATCCTGGAAAAACTCTACCTCAAAGAAGGCATGACCCTCCTCGATATCGGCTGCGGCTGGGGCTACCTGCTCATCGAAGCTGCCAAGAAATATGGCGTCAAAGGCTATGGCTGCACGCTCAGTAAAGAACAGTGGAAAAAAGGCCAGGAACGCATTGAAAAACTGGGCCTCCAGGACCTGGTACAGATCGACCTCATCGACTACCGTGACCTCGTCGCCGAAGGCCGTCAGTACGACCGCATCGTCAGCGTCGGCATGCTGGAACACGTCGGCCGCTCCAATTATCCACTGTACATGGAAACAGCCAGCCACCTCTTGAAGGACGGCGGCATGTTCCTCCTCCATTACATCAGTGGCCACGACGAAAGCATCGGCAACCCGTGGATGCGCAAATACATCTTCCCGGGCGGAACCTTGCCGTCGCTCCGTGAAATCGTCAGCCTCGCTTACGACGATGACTTCCAGGTCATCGACGTCGAAAGCCTGCGCCGCCATTACTATAAGACCCTCATGTGCTGGTTCAATAACTTCCAGAACGTCCGCGATGAAGTCGTCGCTGCCCGCGGCGAAGAATTCGCCCGCATGTGGGACCTCTACCTCTGCGGCTGCGCCGTATCCTTCTACATCGGCAACATCGACATCCACCAGATCCTCATGACCAAAGGCACCAAGAACGACCTGCCCATGACCCGTTGGTATTAATGTAGTAGGGGACGCCCAAAGGGCGTCCCGCAGGTCGCAGGTCGCAGGCCGCAGTTCGCAGGTCGCAGGGGCGTCCCGCTGGCTCCCCTGATAGGGGGAGCTGGCCGCCCGAAGGGCGTGCTCGAGAGAGTTGATTTTCTATTCACTACAAAATGAAAATTTAATACTCCCAAAGAGGGGCTGTCGCACGAAGATTTTTGCCATCGTGCAAGGCCCCTTAAACTTAAAAGTTTTTCGTTCGTAGTTCATCGTTCATCGCGATGAGTTGATATTTTTAATCCCATACGACAAACGATGAACGACCTACGATCAACGTAAAAAGAGGCTGTCTTAATACGACAGCTTCTTTTTTTTAACGAGCCACGAACCACTTTCACTCTCCTATATACGCGTAAAACGTATAACCATAGCTGTTTTGATGATGAAATAGCATAAATAGTATGCTTGACTTTTATATCTACAACGGCTATACTAAAAGTACAGAAAGCGTTAAACGTTATACGAATCCGGATGAATTATCTTTGAATAGTAGAAAAGGGGAGTGTCTCTTATGATTAAACAGATCGTGAAAACCTTAGACGGCAACGAAGCAGCTGCTGACGTTGCGTATAACTTTACTGAAGTCGCTACGATTTACCCGATTACTCCGTCGTCGCCGATGGCAGAACACGTCGACGTCTGGTCGGCCAATGGCCGCAAGAATCTCTTTGGCCAGCCCGTCAAATTAGTTGAAATGCAGTCCGAAGCCGGCGCTATCGGTGCCGTCCACGGCGCTTCGGAAACGGGCAGCCTCTGTTCGTCCTTTACGGCGTCGCAGGGCCTGATGCTGATGATTCCGGTCATGCATCGCCTGTCGGGCGAATTGAAACCGGTCGTCCTGCACATTGCCGCCCGTACCGTTGGGACCCATACCATGTCCATCTTCGGCGACCATTCCGACGTCATGGGCTGTCGCAACACGGGCTGGGCTATGCTCTGCAGTGCCAGCGTCCAGGAATGTGCCGACCTGGCAGCCGTTGCCCATCTGTCGACCATCAAAGGCCGCGTTCCGTTCATGCACTTCTTCGACGGCTTCCGCACATCTCACGAAATCCAGAAAATCAAGATGCTGCCGGCTGAAGAACTGGGCAAACTCATCGACCGCGATGCTCTCTATCATTTTCAAACACACCGGCCTGAACCCGGAACATCCGGTCATGCGCAGTACCGTTACCAACCCGGACATGTTCTTCCAGTCCCGCGAAGCCAATAACCCCTGGTATCAGCGCCTGCCCTACATTGTCCAGGACTACATGGACCAGATCAGCGAACTGACGGGCCGTCCGTACCACCTCTTCGATTACTACGGCGCTCCTGACGCAGAACACGTCGTCATCGCCATGGGTTCTGTCACCGGTGCCATCCAGGAAACTATCGACAAGCTCTGCAAAGAAGGCAAGAAAGTCGGCTTCATCCAGGTCCACCTCTATCGTCCGTTCTCGCTGGAACACTTTATGAAAGCCATGCCTGACACGGTCCGCACGATTACCGTCATGGACCGCACGAAAGAACCGGGCGCCCTGGGCGAACCGCTCTACGAAGATGTCTGCGCAGCCATGTCCCACGTCAAACAGGACGTCACCGTCCTGGCCTGCCGCTATGGCCTGTCGTCGAAAGACGTACCGCCGGCATCGATTAACGCCGTCTTCACCAACATGGATTCGCTTCAGCCGAAGAACCACTTCACCCTGGGCATCATCGACGATATTACCCATCATTCCCTGGCCGACGTACCTATCACGGTCGACACGGAAGGGACCATCAGCTGCAAGTTCTGGGGCTTTGGCTCGGACGGCACGGTTGGTGCCAACAAGAACTCCATCAAGATCATCGGCGACAACACGGATATGTATGTCCAGGCTTACTTTGAATATGATACCAAGAAATCCGGCGGCGTCACCAAGTCGCACCTGCGCTTTGGCAAGAATCCGATCCGGGCTACGTACTATATCAAATCGGCGGACTTCCTGGCCTGCCATAAACAGGCATACATGGGGACTTACGATATTGTCAGTGAAATCAAGGATGGCGGCATCTTCCTGCTCAATTGCAGCTGGGATAAAGACGACGTCGCCAACCACCTCAGCAATAAAGTAAAACGCCAGCTCGCTTCCAAGCACGTCCGCTTCTATATCATCAATGCCACCAAGATCGCCGAAGAAATCGGCCTGGGCAGCAACCGCACCAATACGGTCCTGCAGGCAGCTTTCTTCAAACTGGCCAACATCCTGCCCATCGACGATGCCGTGAAATACATGAAAGACGCCATTGCCAAGACCTATCTGGCCAAAGGCGAACAAGTCATCGCCATGAACCAGGCTGCCGTCGACCGCGGCATTTCGGATATCGTCGAAGTCACTGTACCGGAAGCATGGAAAGACCTGCCGTCTGACCCCGTCGTCGAAGATACCCGTGATATTCCGGAATTCATCAAGAAAGTCGTCGAACCGGCTAACCTGCAGCTCGGTGATACCATCCCAGTCAGTGAATTCGTCCCCTATGCCGACGGTTCCTACCCCTTGGGCACGACGAAATATGAAAAACGCGGCATCGCATCGACCGTTCCTGAATGGGACCTGGAAAAATGCGTCCAGTGTAACCGCTGCTCCCTGGTCTGCCCGCACGCCGCTATCCGTCCGTATCTGGTAACGGCTGACGAAAAAGCCAAGGCTCCGGCTGACTTCAAGACCAAGAAAGCCATCGGCAAGGGCCTGGAAGACTATGAATTCCGCATCCAGGTTTCGCCGCTCGACTGCTACAGCTGCAGTGCCTGCGTCAATGCCTGCCCGGCTCAGGCCCTGACCATGAAGCCGCTGGAAACGCAGCGTCATGAAAGCGTCGACTGGGATTATGCCCAGACACTCCCTGAAAAACATACGACTCTCGATAAATTCTCCGTCAAAGGCAGCCAGTTCCATCAGCCGCTCCTCGAATTCAACGGCGCATGTGCAGGCTGTACGGAAACGGCATATATGAAAATCCTGACCCAGCTCTTCGGGCCGCGCATGATTGTCGCCAATGCTACGGGCTGTACCCAGGCTTGGGGCTCGGCAATGCCCAGCATCCCGTACACGACGAACTGCGAAGGCTTCGGGCCGGCCTGGTCGAACTCGGTCTTTGAAGATAACGCAGAATTCGCCCTCGGCATGTCCCCTGTCCATGGAACAGCAGCGCGATGCTATCCGCATTAAATCGGAAGAACTCCTGGGCCTGACTGACGGTGCCCTCCACGACGCCATCAAAGCCTGGATCGATTCCATCGGCGTCGCTAACGAAGGCGAAGTCACAGAAGGCATCAGCCGGACGTACATCAAAGAATTGATGGCTGCTCATCTCACCGGCCGGGCTGCAGACTTGCAGAAAGAAATCCTGGCTCATAAAGAACACATCATCAAGAAGACCATCTGGATGTATGGCGGCGACGGCTGGGCTTATGATATCGGTTACGGTGGTCTGGACCACGTCCTGGCTATGAACGCCAACGTCAATATCATGCTCGTCGACACGGAAGTCTACTCCAACACTGGCGGCCAGTCGTCGAAAGCTACGCCAATCGGTGCTGTCGCCCAGTTCGCTGCATCGGGCCGCAAGTTCAACAAGAAAGACTTGGGCCGCCTGCTCATGACCTATGGCCATATCTATATCGCCCAGGTCGCCCTCGGCGCTGACCCGAACCAGCTCATCAAAGCCATCAAAGAAGCAGAAGCCTACAATGGCCCGTCCATCATCATTGCCTATGCACCGTGCATCAACCACGGCATCAAAGGCGGCATGGGCAACGCCCAGCATGAAATGAAACGCGCCGTAGACTGCGGTTACTGGCACCTCTATCGCTACAACCCGCTGTTCAAAGAAGAAGGCAAGAACCCCTTCATCCTCGACTCCAAAGAACCGCAGCAATCCTTCCGCGAATACCTCATGGGTGAAACGAGATATGCTGCACTGACGAGAACCTTCCCGGATATCGCCGAAGAACTCTTTGCCAAGGCCGAAGAATTCGCTAAGAAGAAATACGAAACTTATAAGGAATTGGCTGATAAATAGGTAAAACACGCTAATGCCATATACACACCCGAAAACAGGGCTGCCCCAAAAGGCGGCCCTGTTTTCGCGCACTCGGACTCAGATGCGGCAGAGCCGCGACAGACTCAAAAGAAGGACATCGCCTCGGAAACCAAGCCTCCCCTCATAGGGGAGGTGGCCGCCAGGCCGGAGAGGTTGAAGTTCAATATATTTTAAAAGGAGGCTCTATGAAAACGCTTCCCTATTCTAAAGAAAATATATCATTTGCCCGTTCATTAAGGAAAAATATGACCAAAGAAGAACGTCACTTATGGTATGATTTTTTACGGACGTATCCAGTGAAATTTTATAAACAACGACGAATTGGTAATTATATTGCCGATTTCTATTGCAAAGAAGCAGGGCTCATCATTGAATTAGACGGTGGGCAGCACTATGATGAAGCCGGTATGAAGTCAGATCAGGAACGGACAGCTGTATTGGAATCCTATGGATTGACGGTCATCCGTTTTACCAATTTGGATATCCATAAAATTTTAGCGGAGTTTGCCAAACTATTCATCAATACGTCAGTGAGCATAAAGGCTGTTCCTGGTGATTAAAAAGCAACCTCTCAGTCAGCCTGAGCTGACAGCTCTCCTATGAGGAGAGCCATTGGGAAAGCCTCCCCCTCATAGGGGAGGTGGTCGCCAGGCCGGAGAGGTTGAAGTTCACCAATGTCTATCGATGATCAAAAAGCAACCTCTCAGTCAGCCTGAGCTGACAGCTCTCCTATGAGGATAGCCATTAGGAAAGCCTCCCCTCATAGGGGAGGTGGCCGTCAGACCGAAGAGGCTGTCTTTCAAAATTCTCCTTTTTTTTGTGATAAAATAAAAAGAAAAAAAGCAGGTGATAGTGTGAAGAGAATATGGCTCATCCGTCATGGCGAAAGTATTGCCAATGCCGGCGAAGCGACGCAGGATCATCGCAATATTCCTTTGTCGGAATTGGGGCTCAAGCAGGCGCAGGCCTTGGCCTTACAGATTCCTAAGAAACCGGACCTGATTGTCACGTCGCCTTATCTTCGGGCGCAGCAGACGGCTATGTGTACAATAGGGCGGTTTCCTGATACGGTGACGGGGATTTGGGATTGTGTCCATGAATTTGTTTATTTGGCACCGGCGACGTGTGTCGGGACGACGTCACAGCAGCGGCGGCCGCGGGTCATCAATTATTGGCGCAAACTCGACCCGGACTATGTCGACGGCGAAGGGGCCGAAAGTTATCGCCAGCTCATCGGGCGCATCGAACGGACCTTATCTCTGCTGCAGCGGCGGCCGGAACAATTCATCCTGGTCTTTACGCACGCCCAGTTTATCCGCAACCTGCTTTTGGTCTATGAAAATCCGGGCAGGCCTGTAGAAGAATACATGGCTGCTTTCCGCCGCAGCCGCCCGGTCCATAATGGACAGATTGTTGAAATTACAATGTAAAGGAGAAATTACCATGGAATTACAATATGGACCCAATAAAATCTGGATGGAAAATGAAGCTGGAACGGTCGTAGCTGAAGTGGACTTCGTCGAACGGGAAGACGGCAATTACGACATCGTCCACACCTTTGTCGACGATAGCCTGCGCGGCCAAGGTGCCGCTGGCAAACTCGTCAAAGCCGCAGCTGACGAAATACGGCGGCGCCATAAAAAAACAGCCACCAGCTGCTCCTACGCCGACGCCTGGTTCCGCCGCCACAAAGACGAACAGGATTTACTTGGATAATCAGGACGAGAATCCACTTGATTTATCTACATTCATGATAGAATGAGAATAGAGATAGCTCGGTGGTGGGACATCGGCTCTCCTCTAGTTTTAGTGTTTGAAGAAGGCCGTGTACCACAAGTACGCGTTTTTTTTTCATATTACAAGTTTATCGCTTGCTTAACACTCGAAAAAAGCTGCCTTCGTACGGCAGCTTTTTTCTTACTGAAGGACTTTCACCCGTTCTTCGATGGGGACTTTTACGATGGGTTTTGGCGGTTCTGTGGGATGGCCGAAGGGCATCTGGCGATGAGCTGCCATTCTTTGGGAACGCCTGTGAGTTTTTTGACTTCGTCGTCGATGAGGGGGTTGTAGTGCTGGAGGTTGACGCCGAGTCCCAGGTCGGTCAGGGCGGTCCAGACGGCGAACTGCATCATGCCGTTGGCCTGCTGGGCCCAGATGGGGAAATTCTTGGCGTAGAGCGGGAACTGGGAGGCCATGTTGTCGACGATGGTTGTGTCGTCGAAGTAGAGGACCGTGCCATAGGCTTCGGCGAAGGAGTTGATCTTGGCTTCCGTCGTGGCGAAGTTGGCTG
>ENA-OQED01000285-OQED01000285.1-human-gut-metagenome-genome-assembly--contig:-NODE-285-length-21137-cov-1.212042_pt1 | contig 21137 bp, 15 predicted proteins | sample MGYA00242790_ERZ504625 | MGnify/ENA primary metagenome ERZ504625 (study PRJEB26092, sample SAMD00036345) | human gut metagenome | host: Homo sapiens | study: EMG produced TPA metagenomics assembly of...
CTCACCTTTGCAGCATCCAGTATTATCTGCGCTTTTGGCTTAGCAGCTGCCGCACCTCGCTCGCCGTATCGGCACTTAGAATTATGCGGTATTGCCCTATAAAATTTCTTCCAGCTATATTCCCGCTTTCATCCAGAACAGGAACCAGATGAAACTCATCGTGCCGGTATTTCAGATGGTCGATGGCACTCCCATAATTGGCATGCGTCGCAGACGACTTTCAAATTCGATACGGTGTAAATTATGTGCCGAAGGCTGTCCCGTCTTTTTATGCGGGGCAGCCTATTTTATTACAGATTCCGCATGGCAAACCACGAGAAGGAGCTTTGCTATCGCTTATCGCTCCATTTGCGCTGGCGTACATGCCTACCGTGCATCCGGTGAAGCCTCCCGCAGACTCTGTGCTGTAGGGACGTAGGTCGATAGCATCGGCCAGGCAGGCAGTGATGCCGCCCACCACATAATACACAGCCATATGCAACCTGTGGGTAATCAGCCGCAGAATCAGCGGCCCGTCGGGGATGGACTGCTCAGCCAAAATTTTATCTTTGTCGTTTTCACGGGTCGTCAAGCGCAATGCAAATCCATCGTCTGTAAGCACTTTTTCTGCGCGCAGATGGGAAAAACTACTCTGCACATAGGCAAGGCCCGCAGTCTCAAATTGTGTGCGTGGCGTGAAGTCCAACTGCGTCTCTGCCTGCCAGTCCACTCCACAGACGCGCAACGCCGCGTAGGCGGGCGTGTGCAGGTCATGTAGGGCGGCGGGCAAAAGCGGCAGCAGAAGGCGTCCGTCGGCCTGCCACGGCACAGGCCCGCGCAGCGTTAGAAACTCCGGCGGCAACTCCGGCGTAGGGAAGGTGTATACCAAAGGCGTCTCTGCAGTGCGTTCTTCCGGCAGGGGCACCGGGAACGTTTCCTCCAACTTTCCGATGCCCGGATTCACAACAGGCCAGCCGTTTTGCCACTCCACGCGGGCTAAGAATGTTTCGCGGCCCATAAGGGTATGACCGCCGCAGGGGCGCATTCCCAGCATAACCATATACCAGTTTCCCTCCGCATCGGCGACAAGGTCACCATGTCCAACACAGGTCACGGGGTACTGTGAGCCCAAGTGGCGGTGGGTCAGAATAGGATTGTTCGGATTGCCGGCATACGGGCCAAAAACGTGTTTGCTGCGTGCTACCGCCACACTGTGGTTCGGCCCGGTGCCGCCCTCAGCGATCATCAAGTAATACATCCCGTCCTTTTTATAGAGGTGTGGACCTTCGGGCCAGATGACGTCCCGCAGCGCACCTTTCCACAAAGCATGGCTCTCCCCCGTCAGCCGCATCGTGGTCAGGTCCAATTCCTGCGCCCAAATTTCCCAATCGCCTCCGTATTGCTCGCCTGCGGGATTAGGGCGGTTTCCCACATAATAGCAGCGGCCATCGTCGTCAAACAGCAGGCTTGGGTCGATACCTTGGGCGGCGTCGCCCAGCCAATACGGCTCCGACCACGGGCCTGCGGGGTCCTGGGCGGTCACGATGAAGTTTCCACCACCAGAAATATTCGTTGTTATGAGATAAAATGTGCCGTCATGGTAGCGGAGTGTCGGCGCATAGATGCCACGGGAGTGGCGGCAGCCGTCCAACGGCAGCTGCGAGGGGCGCGTCAGCACATTACCGATCTGGTGCCAGTGTGCCAGGTCGCGGCTGTGGAAAATCGGCACGCCGGGGAAATAGGCGAACGTCGAGTTCACCAGATAAAAATCGCGCCCCACCGCGCAGATTGATGGATCCGGATAGAATCCGGGTAGGATAGGATTGTGTACAATCGTCATACCAAATTTTCCTCTTTCTCTTTATAGTCCCACCACGTGCCGCACACGCCTTCCAGCACGCTGCCGCAAGCCCAGGGCATCAGCGCAAACCATGTGCTGGCAAGACTGCCGTCGGGGTAGGTCTGCACCAGCAGACCCTCGCAGTGGCAGAACCGCTCGGACATCCAGCCCGCGCGGCCGTAGTCGTACTCGCGGTCAAAGGTGTTGAAGGTCTGCAGCGACCAGCCCACCGTATCCTTTAAACGGGATTCAATATAGGCATCGGGGCGGTGGCGCAGATAGTAGAACATCTCGTCGGCAACTGTGCAGGACATGGGGTGAATGTGCGGGTTGGCCACCGAAGTGATGCTGCCGCCGCAGCTCGACCAGCCGAGGCGGGACAGCGGCGGGACCTGTACGGGCACATTGTAGCAGAATTTAAAGCTGTACTCATAGCACAGTGCGTCCCGCAGGTGGTCGAGGTAGACGGCCTTGCCCGTCAACTCGTGCAGCAGCCGCGCGACGCGGATGTAGGCCAGCACACCCTCGCTGTCCACGGCTTTGCTGGTATCCGGCGGGCCGCCGTAACACTCAGCACGACGGATAAAGGCGTCGTAGTAGTGTACCTCGCTGCGCTCCATGGCGGGCAGGTCGGCGGTGTCGCCCGTCAGCTGCATCAGCGCAGCCTCAGCGGCCAAGCACCAGGCGCTGCCCAGGGAATCGTATTCCAACCCTGCGCCCGTTTGCTCCGACAGGGTAAACGGGTACTCGCCGTCGCCGTTGCGTGCCGCCGCCAGCCGTGGCACCACGCCCTGCACAAAGGCGAGCCAGTCGGGGTGGTCGATGCCGCGGGCGGCTTCGAGCCGATAGGCCTTTAGGATATAATAAAGCGTCTGTCCGACCAGATAGCCGGAATGCCCGCCCGTGTACATGCCGTCGAACCACCAGCCCCGACAGCTCCAGCCGTTTTCGGCGTCCCAGGTCTCGTTGGGCAGGCCGCAGCGCGGGTCCAAAGAGTTCTGCACAATATTGTCGATGCAGGCAAGGGCCGCAGCGCGGATCGTCTTATCCCCCAGGCGGTGCGCCGCCTGCAGGCAGGGCACGGCGGCGGACAGGCCGTTGGTCCAGCTGATGGAGAAGATCTTGTTCTGCTCATAGCTGCCGTCCGAGCGCTCTTTGGTGATGCCGACATAGTTTTTATCGTCGGGCAGCCAAGCGTCGCGGGTAACGGCCCCGGCCAGCAGCTCTGCCGCGTGGGAGGGGGTCGTGCCGGGGCGCGGCGGCGTGTGCCACAGCCCATAGACGGCCTCCAGCGCCGCGTACAGCGTGCGCTCGCCATCCACTGCGACAAAATCATAGAGGTACAGCGGGAAGGCAACGCTCTCCCCCGCCGCCAGCGTCAAGCAGTTTTCACCCATCGGGGCGCGGGGCTTGATGTTGTGGGACTGCACAAACAGCCAGGGCGCGTTTTCGTACCCCAGCGTGTAGCCGACACTGCCCGTGTTCAGTGAGCAGGTAAAGCCTGCAAACTGTGCGAACGTCCCCGCCCTGCCGGGCTGCCAAGGTTGCAGCACGCCGTTTTGGCGCACGAAATATGGCGCAGCCGAGAGCCCATACCACCGTCCGCCGTCCAGCAGGAAGGCTGCGGGGTGGCTGAGGCGATCAGCGCGGACCATCCACCAAGGCGATGCGGGAAACTCCGGTGTACCTGCCCGCAGCCTTGGGTAGCGGTTGTCGACGCGGATCGGGGCCTCGCCGCGATTGCGGCCGTAGAGGAATCCGGGCAAGAAAAAGCGCGGTGCATCGTAAGCAACGCAGTGTTCCAGCTTAACAACGCCGCGCCATGGGGCGGCGGCGTTGTTGGTCAGCGTCACCTGCCAGACCGCCGGATCGGCCAAAGTCGAAACGCCGTGGTCATAGGCAAAGTCCAGCGTCAGCGGCGTTTCAGCCAGCGGGCGGTAGTCCTCATCGTCCGCCGACCGGGCCGTGCAGGCAAATTGCATCATCATCGGATTCTCCTTTTTTACTATATCAGAACGCCTTACAGCGGCCAAATGCGGTATCGGCCGCTGAGGGCCAGCAGGGCAAAGAAGTACAGGCAGTTGTCGTAATAGCGGCGTGGGCCATCCCGCAGGGGCGTGTTCCAGAAACGGCGCACGCAAACCTCGGCGTTGGGGCCGCCCGCCGCCAGGCTCGCCTGGGCGTTGGTGGCCGTGATGGCCACGGGGTGCAGGGCCTCCCCGGGCAGCGGTGTGCCATCGATCTCCCAGATGCCGTTTGTGCGGCCGCACAGCGTCTCGCAGAAAAATTTTTGCAGCCGCTCGGCGTTTTCGGCCTGCCACGGGTCGGCCCCGAACCAGGCGTAGTCCAGCGCCATGTTGGCGATGGTGCGGTAGGCATCGCTGTAATACAGGTCGTGGCGCTGGTCACGGTCCGAGCGGTTGTGGGGCGTACCGTCGTAGAGGGAATACTCGGCGCAGAGACCCGTGACCGGGTGGCACGCTTTATGGAGAAATGCGCGGCTAGCCCGGGCAGCCTCGGCCCAGAACGGGCGATCCGCCTCATCGGCCCACAGCGAGAACAGTGTATAGAAGTGGGGCAGATGGTAGGACGGATCGGTAAAATCACACTCGGTGATAAATTTGATAAGGTGGTTCTCGGGGTCCCACATCGGGCGGCCCGTGCCGGGCTTTTCGCCCTTATGCAGGCAGCTGTGCAGGATGCGTCGGGCCATGGCGGCGTAATCATAGATTCCGCTGCCGCAGCCCCAGCGCCCCGCCGCAAAAAAGAGTGCCATGGCAAAATATTCCTCGCCGTCGGGGGCTGGGCCATTGGCGTTTGGGGTGCCGTCGGTTTGGCATGACCAGGCAAAGTACCCCGCGTTGGGGCCGTCCTGCATGTACATATAGTGCATGACCCAACTCCACAGTGCGTCAAATTCGGCCTTGTGATCAGTCTGTACGCAGAGCATCATGCCGTAGCTCATGCCCTCGGTACGGACGTCGTGGTTGCCCGTGTCCTCGATGTAGGCAAGGCCCGACCCGGTGGGGTGGTAGAAGCGGTGGGCCTCGTCCCCATAAAAAATGGTATGAAACGTATTTTCAATGCGTGCGTCGATCTCCGCCTGCGCATAGCCCAGCTCCGCAAAAACGTTGCGGTAGTGTGTGGGCAAGGTAACTGCTGCCATAAATCGGCCCCTTTCGTTGTTCGGTTTTGGCTCAATATAGCAGGTTGCGGCGGCAAAATCAAGGGGGTACCGGGCTCGATTTTCAACAGGGCAACATAAATACAGCACCCCCTGCATCCCACTTATAACGCGGCGCAACTGTGGAATTTAGCGCAAAAAATGACGCATTTTGCAAGAAAAGCCCCGTCGCTTTCGGGACTTTCGGCTTTTACAATGCTTATTTTGTGCTATTTTTCAGGACGTGCAAATAGTGGCGGTGCCGAACAAGCGCAGCAGGTAGGAAAAATTCGCGGCATAACGTGCACCATTTATCCATAATAATGACACGAAAGTTACAATCCGCTTCTCGAATCGCACAAAAACCGTGCTTTTTTTCTAGCACATTGCACAAAAAACAATCGGCAAGTCTGCAAAAACAGCAAATATTGATAAGATACATAGCAAAAAAATGATAAGCATGCATTCTCGGAGTGCGGTATAATAATGGCAGATGATATGTTTGGCCTGTGATGAGCCCACCAAACATAAGACACAGACAATTCAGAAAAGAGTGAAGAAACGGTGTTGGACAAGATCGCACCCAAGGACCCAACGGCCAAACGCCCGGGATTTTATGTGCTGCTGGACAAGCCGGTCGGCGGCCTGCCGAGCAATGACGGCGTAGGCCGCCACCCCGTTTATATCAATGGTGACCGCCTTGTAACTTTCGCCAAGATGGTCGGCGGCATTGACGATGAGAACATTCTGGAAATGCTCCGCACGGCCAAGGGCTTCCGTAAGCTCGTGCACAGCGTCGGCGTCAGCATCGTCGGCGACCTGCCCGACAAGGTCGTGACCTTCACCCTCGGCTTCTCCGGGGAACTGGGCAGCGGCGGCAGCCGCAACAGCATGAAGATTACCACCGATGGCACCGAGCACATCATGGTCATGGATGAGCAGCAGTGGTCCGACAGCGACGAGACGCCGCAGGAGTTTCTGTTCGAGCTCGTCAAACCGAAGGACATCGCCACGGCCACCGTCAAGCTCTACTTGAACGACGGCTACACAGTCCCCGAGGTTGACCCCGACCCGCCCGTGGCTTTCGATACACCCGCCTACGGCGAGATGATCGCCCGCAGCTGCCTGAGCACCGGCAACAACATCCGTATCAAGCGTGTGTTGCAGCAGCTTCGCGATGGCAAGCCCACGACGATCGCCTTCCTGGGCGGCTCCATCACACAGGGCGCGGGTGCGGTTCCCTCGCAGGAAATGTGCTACGCGCGCAAGACCTATGAGGCCATCTGCGAAAGGTACACACCCGACCACGGCGCACATGTCCGCTACATCAAAGCGGGCGTCGGCGGCACGCCTTGCCAGCTCGGCATCATCCGCTATGACCGCGACATCACCCGCGACGGTGCGGTGCAGCCCGATCTGATCATCGTCGAGTTCGCCGTCAACGACGAGGCTGACGAGACGAAGGGCCTGATGCACGAGAGCCTGATCCAAAAGATTTGGTCAGCCCCCAATGAGCCCGCCGTTGTGATGCTGTTCAGCGTTTTTGCCAACGACTGGAACCTGAAGGATCGCTTGGCTCCCATCGGTTGGCGGCATGAGCTGCCGATGGTCAATGTGCTGGACGCCGTCAGCCCGCAGTTCCGCGTTGGTGTCGGTGAGCGCAGCGTCATCACCCGCCGCCAGTACTTCTACGATGTGTTCCATCCCTCCAACAGCGGGCACCGCATCATGCGGGACTGCCTCATGTATATGCTGGACCGGCTGGACAAGCAGCAGGAAGGGCCTGCCCCGAAAGAGCTCGCCCCCTACTACGGTTTCGACTTTGCCGAGACGAAGCTGCTGGACCGCAGTGTGAACCCCTTTGACGCGGTCATCGACCCCGGCTGCTTCACCGAGACGGACACCGATTTACAGAGCGTGCCCTTCGACTTCGAGGATGTCAACACCCCCGAGTTCCCCCACAACTGGAAAAAGGGTGCGGGCGACAACCCGTTCACGATGGACATCACCTGCCGCAGCATCCAGCTCGTTTTTAAGGATTCGGGCAGCAAGGAGTTCGGCGCGGCAGTCGTCACGGTAGACGGCAAAGAGGTCGCGGCCTACGACCCGCGGCAGGCCGGTTGGACCCACTGCCATGCGGCCATTATCTTAAAGGAAGAAACCGCGCAGCGGCACCACATCGAAATCAAGATGCAGGAGCCGGGCACGGACAAAGTATTCACCATTTTAGGCTTCGGCGTTCTGTAAAGGACACGGAAGAACAGGAGAAAGCACTATGAAGAGAACCAAGAATCCCGCTAAAGAGGCTGAGTACCGCAAGCGTGCGGCCGACCTCGTTGCGCAGATGACCCTGCACGAGAAGGTCAGCCAGATGCTGAGCTGGGCTCCCGCGATCGAGCGTCTGGGCATCCCCGCTTACAACTGGTGGAGCGAGGGCATCCACGGTATCGGCCGCGCGGGCACTGCCACCGTCTTCCCCCAGGCCATCGGCATGGCCGCCGCCTTTGACGAGGACATGATGGAGCAGGTCGGCAACGCCGTCGGCGTTGAGGCTCGCGGCAAGTACAATATGTGCCGCGCCCACGGCGACCGCGACATTTTCAAGGGCCTGACCGTCTGGGCCCCCAACATCAACATCTTCCGCGATCCCCGCTGGGGCCGTGGCCACGAAACTTACGGCGAGGATCCGTTCCTGACGGGCCGCCTCGGCGTCCGCTTTGTTGAGGGTATGCAGGGCGACGATCCCGATTACCTGCAGGCCGCCGCCTGCGCCAAGCATTTCGCCGTACACTCTGGCCCCGAAAGCGACCGCCACCACTTTAACGCCATCGTCTCCAAGCAGGACCTGTGGGAGACTTACCTGCCCGCCTTCCGCGCACTGGTCAAGGAAGCCGGTGTCGAGGCCGTCATGGGTGCGTACAACCGCACGAATGGTGAGCCCTGCTGCGGCAGCAAGACCCTGCTAAAGGATATCCTGCGTGACAAGTGGCATTTTGACGGCCACGTTACCTCCGACTGCTGGGCCATCAAGGACTTCCACACCGGTCACATGGTCACGGACGGCCCTGTGGAGTCTGTCGCACTGGCCGTCAACAACGGCTGCGACCTGAACTGCGGCGACCTTTACGTTTACCTTGAGCAGGCCGTCGCCGAGGGCAAGCTTTCCGAAGAGAAGATCGACGAGAGCCTGACCCGCCTGTATGTGACCCGCATGCGTCTGGGTATGTTTGACGCCGAGGATCAGGTTCCTTATAATAAGGTTGGCTACGACGTTGTCGACAGCGCCGAGATGAAGGCTCTGAACCTGAAAGTCGCCGACAATATCATGACGCTGCTGAAGAACGACGGCACGCTGCCGCTGGACAAGTCCAAGCTGCACACCGTCGGCGTCATCGGCCCCAATGCCGACAGTCGCAAGGCACTGCTGGGCAACTATGAGGGCACTGCCTCCCGCTACACCACCGTGCTGGAGGGCATTGAAGATTACCTCGGCGACGATGTGAAAGTCCGCTACTCGCAGGGCTGCCACCTCTACGCCGACAACATCCACGGCTTGGCCGAGTCCAACGAGCTGATGAGCGAGGTCAAGGGCGTCTGCGAGGAGAGCGATGTCGTTATCGCAGTCCTCGGTCTGGATTCCGGCCTTGAGGGTGAGGAGGGCGACAAGGGCAACCAGTTCGCCAGCGGCGACAAGCCGAACCTGAAGCTCCCCGGCCATCAGGAGGAAGTCCTGAAAGCCTGTGTTGAGAGCGGCAAGCCTGTTGTTCTGGTTCTGCTGGGCGGCAGTGCATTGGCTGTCAACTATGCAGATGAGCACGCAAACGCCATTCTCGAAGCCTGGTATCCCGGTGCCCGTGGCGGCGAGGCTGTGGCCCGCGCTCTGTTCGGTGAGACGAACCCGCAGGGCAAACTGCCCGTCACCTTCTACCACAGCGACCGCGACCTGCCGGAGTTTACCCGACTACGCCATGAAGGGCCGCACCTACCGCTACATGGAGAAGGAAGCCCTTTACCCCTTCGGCTACGGCCTGTCCTACACGAAGTTCGGCTTCAAGAACGCTGCTGTCAGCGCGAATGAGGCGGGCTCCGACGGCCTCGATGTGACGGTGGACGTCACGAACGAGGGTTCTGTTGCGGGCCGTGAGAGCGTGGAGGTTTACGTCAAGGCCGAGCGCGAGAACACCCCGAACGCCCAGCTGAAAGGCCTTGCCAAGGTCGAGCTGCAGCCCGGTGAGACGAAGCAGGTCAAAATTCACCTGCCGCTGGCTGCCTTCGCCCTCTGCAATGAGGAAGGCACGCCGATCGTTGAGGCAGGCAGCTACAGCGTTTATGTCGGTGCTTCCCAGCCTGATGCCCGCAGCGTAGCGCTGATGGGTCAGGCCCCCGCAAAGCTGACCGTCACCCAGTCCGCAACGCAGGCCCTTGACCTGTGATTGATGTTAGGAAGGAGAGACTGAACCATGCCCAAGACCGCACAAAAGACGCTTCTGTGGCCACTGTCAAGAAGCAGGGTGCCGCGATGAAGCACATTAAAAAGTACTGGCAATGGTACGCAATGATGTTCATTCCCATTGTGTACTACATCGTGTTCCGCTACATCCCGATGTTCGGCAACATCATTGCGTTCCGCCGCTACCGCGCCGGCAGCAGCATCTTCGGCGATGAATGGACCGGCCTGAAGTACTTCAACCAGTTCATGAAGGATCAGAACTTCTGGCGTGCGTTCAAGAACACACTGCTGTTGAACTTCAAGTATCTGATCATCAGCTTCCCGCTGACGCTGATCTTCGCCCTGTTGCTGAACGAGGTCAAGAACGTTCACTTCAAGAAGATTGTGCAGACGATCTCCTACCTGCCCCACTTCATCTCGATGGTCATCGTTGCGGGCATGGTCCGCGAGATTCTGTCCACCAGCGGTCCCATCAACAACCTCATCACCAAGCTGGGCGGCGAGGCCATCACCTTCATCTCCCTGCCCGAGTGGTTCACGACGATCTTTGTTACCACGGGCGTATGGCAGGGCCTCGGCTGGGGCACCATCCTTTACTTGGCTGCCATGTCCGGCATCAACACCGAACTGTACGAGGCTGCTGAGCTGGACGGCGCAAACCGCTTCCAGCGGTGCCTGCACGTTACCATCCCCGCCATCCTGCCCACCATCTCCACCCTGTTGGTTCTGAACATCGGCAGCCTGTGCGGTTCCGCCGCTTTCGAGAAGGTCTTCCTGCTGTACACCCCCACCACCTATGAGACGGCCGACATCATCGCCACCTACGTCTACCGCATGGGCCTTGGCTCCGGCAACTACAGCTACGCAACGGCCGTCGGCCTGTTCCAAGGTGTCATCAACCTGGTCCTGCTCACGGTTGCCAACAAGGTCTCCTCTTGGCTGACCGGCAGCGGTTTGTGGTAATTAGGAGGATAAAATAATGGCAAAAGCAACTACTATGGGCCCCATGAAGATCAAGGAATCCGCCAGTTACCGCGTGTTCAAGGTCTTTAACGCCATCATCCTGACGCTGATCAGCGCTGCGATGCTCTACCCGTTCCTGTACTTGGTCGCCCAGTCCTTCTCCTCTACGCAGGCGATCGTTGCAGGCCAAGTCGGCCTGATCCCGAAGGACTTCAACATCTCCACATATAAATACGTCATCACCGACGGCAAGTTCATCCCCTATTACGGCAACACCATTGTGTACTCCATCATTGGCACGGTCTGCGCTCTGCTGTTCAGCGCCCTGCTGGCCTATCCCCTTTCCAAGGCGGAGCTGTACGGCGGCAAGGCCATCAACAAGTTCATCATTTTCACGATGTACTTTGGCGGCGGCATGATCCCCAACTACATTTTGATGGTTTCCTTGGGTCTGCGCGATACCGTGGCATCCTTCATCCTGCCCGGCATGATCTCCACCTACTACGTCATCCTGATGCGTTCCTTCTTCCTCACTCTTCCCCGTGAGCTGGAAGAAGCCGGCGAGATCGACGGCCTGGACTTGTGGGGTGTGTTCTGGCGCATCGCCATCCCCCTGTCCAAGCCCATCATTGCCACCATGACACTGTTCTACGTCGTCCAGTACTGGAACGACTGGTTTGATGCTTTCCTCTACTTGGATACGACCACGAAATGGCCCGTTGCCTACTATCTGCGCCAGCTCATCAGCAGCGCTTCCGGCACAAGTGCCGATGCAGGCGACGCCATGCAGATCGCTTCTAACATCAAGTCCTGCGCCATGGTGCTGACGTCCGCTCCCATCATTTGCATCTACCCCTTCATCCAGAAGTATTTCGTGCAGGGCATGATGCTGGGCGGCGTTAAGGGCTAACGTTTTCGCGTTAGTGCTCTGCGTCCCGTTTTTCCACTGTCTTAAAACCGACGCCGACTCCGGCGCCGGATGAAAGAAAACACCTGTTTTCCCAGGGCCTTCCGGGGAGCAGGAAAAAACGTAATGGAGGTTACGAAACATGAAAAAGCTCACATCCCTCGTGCTGGCTACCGGCATGGTGCTGTCTCTGGCTGCCTGCGGCGGCTCCGGCAGCTCCACGGCTGCAAGCACCACCAACACCGATGGCAGCACTGCTACCACCGACACCGCTGCTGCGGACGAGTCGAACCTCGGCTATGAGTACGGCGAGCACTTCCACTCTGACGAGCCTGTCACCTACACGATGTTCTTCAACGACAACCCCGCCTATCCCATGAACGACAAGTGGATCAACGAGGGCGTCTTTAAGGCCATCGAGGATGCCACCAACGTCCATCTGGAACTGACCGTCGTTGACAACTCCAACTACACCGATAAGGTTTCCTTGGCCGTTTCTTCCGGCACTTCCCCCTACATCATCCCCAAGATCTACTCTGAAACTGCGTATGTCACCGGCGGCGGCGTTGTCCCCGTCTCCGACTATGTCCAGTATATGCCCAACTACTCCAAGTTCGTCGAGGAGTACAACATGCAGGACGACTTGGCCACCATCACGCAGGCCGACGGCAAGTACTACCGCCTGCCCGGCCTGAAGGAGACCGCTCTGCAGGATTACACCTTCCTCGTCCGCAAGGACATCTTTGACGCTGCCGGCTACGATGTCGCCGAGCTGGAAAAGGATTGGACCTGGGACAAGTTCGCCGACGTGCTGATCGGCGTCAAGCAGTACATGGTCGAGCAGGGCATGTGCGGCGAGAATGACTACATCTGGTCCGATATGTGGTGCGGCCAGACCTCCGGTTACGGTCAGGGCGGCAACCTGCTGAAGCTGCTGGGTGCCTCCTACGATATCAACACCGGCTGGGCCATCACCACCAACTACGGTCTGGTCTATGACGCTGACAGCGATTCCTTCGTTGACGGCTCTGTCTCCGACAATTACAAGCAGGCCTACACTGTCCTGCAGAAGCTTGTCCAGAACAAGGTTCTTGACCCCGAGACCTGGACCCAGGATGACGACACCGCGCTGAACAAGTTCTACCGCGGCGAGACCGTCATCATGTCCACTAACCGTGCCCAGTACGCCACCCAGGACTCCAAAATCAAGGAGCAGCTGGGCGAGGGCAACTACGAGCTGTACCGTACCCTCGTTCCCATCGGCACCTCCGACTATCAGGCCGAGAACCAGCGCCTTGAGTGCGGTATCATGATCTCTTCCAACGCTCTGAAAGAGCTGGGCGAGGACGAGTTCATCAAGATGATGCGCTTTGTTGACTGGCTGTGGTACTCTGACGAGGGCCTGACCCTGACCAAGTGGGGCAAAGAGGGCGAGACCTACACCGTCACCGACGGCACCTACAGCCTGACCCCCGGTTACTACTGCAACGGCCTGTCCATCGCACAGACCTCCGACGATCAGATCGACCTGCGTGAAGAGCTGGGCTACGCCTGCGGCAACTTCATGTATTCCGGCAACACCGAGCTGCTGACCAGCAACTTCAGCGAGGATCTGCGTGACTTCTACGACCGTCAGGGCCAGTACCGCAAGCTGCGCCCGCTGGATCCCACTGTTACCTTCGACGAGGATCAGATGGAGATGCTGAACCTGTGGGGCACCCCCATGACCGATACCGTCAACGCTTGGACCTGCAAGTTTGCCATGAATCAGGCTGACATCAACAATGATTGGGATACCTACGTTGCTGAGGTCGAAGCCCAGAACATGCAGAACATCGTTGATATGTACAACGACACCTACAACGCAAGCAAGTAATTTGTTTGGAAACTGACTGTCCCTGCGACAGTGATGCAACTGCCGGGGGCAGCCTCACGTAACAACATGGGGCTGCCCCCGGTTTGCTGTTTATGGTATGCAAGTACCGCGCCCCGGTGACGGGGCGCACCGTGTGTGCCCGACACGGCCATGTCGGACCTGCACGGCACTTCCCGTCCCATCCCCTTACCCTTATTAAAAGGAGCTGTTCCTTATGAAACGCACCGATTTCAGCGTCGACTGGCTGTTTGCCGCCTGCGCGCCGGATACCGAGCTGCTGCCTTGGAACGCGCAGTTCACCCCCGTCGACCTGCCCCACGATTGGCAGATTCGCCACGCGGACGATCTGTACCGCGACGGCACGCTGTTCTACCGCAAATATTTCTTTGTCACTGATGTGCCCGGCACCCGCCGCATGCTTTGGTTCGGCGGGGCCTACATGGATACGACCGTTTTCGTCAACGGCACCGAAGTCGGCCAATGGAAGTACGGCTACACGTCGTTCTGGTTCGACATCACCGATGCGCTCCATGAGGGCCAGAACGAGGTTCTTGTCCGCTGCAATCTGCGCCACCCCAACTCCCGCTGGTACTCCGGTGCGGGCCTGTACCGCAATGTGGAACTGTGGGAGGCTCCCGACCTCCACTTGATGCCCGATGGACTGTATGTAGCTGCCAAAGAGGGCGACAACGGCGCTTGGACCGTGGCCGTCACTGCTGAGGCGGGTTCCGTCACCGCCGCCAGCACGGGCCGCACGCTGACGCTGCATCTGACCGATGACAACGGCAGCCTTCTTGGCACTGCCGCCATCCCTGCCGATGCATGGGCTGCTCTCCCCTCCCCCGATGGCTGGCGCACGGGCAAGGAAACCGCGATTTACAAAGCCTCGCACACCTTCACGCTGCAAAACCCCGCTTTGTGGGACTTGGACGCGCCGAGCTTCTACCACATCACGGCAGAGCTAACCGGCGCCGATGGCGTTACCGACACACTAACCACCCGCTTTGGCTGCCGCACCATCGAAGCCACACCCGACCGCGGGCTGCTGGTGAATCACAAGCGCGTTTTGATCAAGGGCGTCTGCATCCACCACGATTTCGGCTGTCTCGGTTCGGCGTTTGAGTACAGCGCCGCCAAGCGTCAGCTTGAAATCCTCAAGTCCATGGGGGTTAACAGCATCCGCACAGGTCACACACCGCCCGCGCCGCAGTTCATGGATCTGGCCGACGAGATGGGCATTTTGATGGATGTCGAGAGCTTCGACTGCTGGCGCAGCGGCAAGAACCCTTACGACTACGGCCGCTTCTTTGACGAGTGGCAGGAAAAGGATGTTGCTGCCTGGATCCGCCGCGACCGCAACCACCCAAGCCTGCTGTTCTGGTGCATCGGCAACGAGATCTACGACACCCACGCGGGTCCCGAGGGCGCGGACACAATGCGGATGCTGCTGGCCGAGGTCGCCGCGCACGACCCTGCGCGCAACGGCATCCCAACGCTCGGTTCCAACTACATGCCGTGGGAAAATACACAGCACTGTGCCGATATCATCAAGGTCGCGGGCTATAATTACGGCGAGCGCCTCTACGCCAGCCACCACGAGAAGCACCCCGACTGGGTCATCTACGGCAGTGAGACATCGTCCATCGTGCAGAGCCGCGGCATCTACCACTTCCCGCTTTCGCAAAGCCTGCTGTCTGATGACGACCTGCAGTGCTCAAGCCTGGGCAACAGCCGCACAAGTTGGGGCGCGGAGAGCTGGGACATCTGCCTGCAGAGCGAGCAGCGCTGGCCGTTCACGCTGGGGCAGTACCTTTGGACCGGGTGGGATTACATCGGCGAGCCGACACCTTACCACACGCGCAGCAGCTATTTCGGCACGATTGACACGGCAGGCTTCCCGAAGGACGCCTACTACGTTGTGCAGGCCGCGTGGCTCGACCCCAAAACACACCCAATGGTACACCTGTTCCCCTACTGGGACTTCAACGAAGGGCAGCTGATTGACCTCTGCGCTTGCACCAACGCCCACAGCATAGAACTGTTTGTGAACGGCGAGAGCCTTGGCCGCAAGGTGCTGGACTCCGCCAAGGGCCGTACCGCCAGCTGGCAGACACCCTACCACCCCGGCAGCGTCAAGGTCGTAGCCTACGATGAAAACGGCAAGGTTGTGGCAACCGACGAGCAGGATTCCTTCGATGACAGCGCTATGGTCTGCCTGCAGGCTGACCGCAAGACGATTTCCGGCGATGGCCGTGAGCTTGCGTTTATCACAATCACAACCCGCGACAAGAACGGCAACCCTGTGCGCAACGCGAACGACTGCGTGACGGTCCGCGTAAATGGCGCGGGTGTGCTGGTGGGCCTTGACAACGGCGACAGCGCCGACCCCGACGAATACCAGACCGACAGCCGCCGCCTTTTCAGCGGCATGCTGCTGGCCGTTGTGGCGGGCAATGGCCGCACCGGCACGATTACCGTGGATGTCACGGCCCCCGGCCTGCGCCCTGCAGTGCTGACGCTGGACGCCGCCCCGTTTGAAGGCCCCGTCCGCCGCCGTCTGCCGCCGCTGACCTTCGGCGGCAACACGCAGGAAATCCCTGTGCGCAAGCTGGCCCTGACCGCCGAGCGCACAGCACTGGACAAGGAACACCCCGTAACGCACATTACCGCCGCACGCCGGCCTGCAGCAGCAACCTTCACCGACATCGAGTGGCAGTTGACCGACGACAAGGGTGTACCCGCCGTGAACGCGGCCATGCAGCCAGACGGTGACGCGCTGACGGTGACCGCCCTGGGCGATGGCACACTGCGGGTTCGCGCCCTGGTGCGCAACGGCCACGATGCGCCGCAGCTGATCTCCCAGTTGGAGTTGTCCATCTCTGGCGTCGGTCAGCTGCACAAGAACCCTTATGAATTTATCTCGGCCAGCCGTTTTGATGCGTCCTTCGGCGACATCGGCAACGGCAACGAGCGCGGCGTTTCCACTTCCCGCACGGGCCGCAGCTGGGTGCTGTTCGATGATATCGACTTTGGCCCCGATGGTGCGGATACGGTGGAGCTGCCAATCTTTGCGCTGGACGGCGAACCGACGACCTTCCGCTTCTGGGATGGCGAGCCCTACGCTGAGGGCAGTACAATGATCGGTGAGCGCGTCTACCACAAGCCCAAGCAGTGGAACGTCTACCAGCCCGACACCTTCAAGCTGGACAAGCTCCTGCGCGGCATCGGCAGGTTTGCCGTGGAGCTGAACGTGAAGGTCCACATCAAGGGCTTTATCTTCACCCGTCATTCTCGCGCATGGGATACCCTGGCTGCGGGCGCGTGCGATGCCGTCTATGGCGATTCCTTTACCCGCGACGGGTCGCGTGTGCTGGGCATCGGCAACAATGTCTCGCTGCTGTTTGACCGCATGGACTTTGGCGAGACCGGCTGCTGCGGCATCCGCATTACGGGCCGCAGCCCGTTGCCCGCCAACACGGTGCATCTGATGTTTGCCGCTGCAGACGGCGGTGAGACCGAGCGCCGTGTGGTCGAGTTTGGCCCACAGGCCGATTGGGGCGAGCAAACCTTCACGTTTGAGCCCGTCACGGGGGCGCGGCAGGTCACGTTCCTCTTCCTGCCCGGCACGCAGTTTGACTTTGATTCCTTTACATTTATTTGAGGCAACTACCTATGAACCACGAAATTTATGCGGACCATGCCGCCACCGCGCCCATTGAGCCGCTGGCGCTGGAGGCCATGTATACCGCATACCAAGAGTACGCGAACCCCGCCGCACTCTATCGCAGCGCCCTGCACACCAAGCAGACCGTGGAAAAAGCACGGCTGACCGTGGCGGAAAATCTGGGCTGCACCCCCGACCATATATTTTCACCTCCGGCGGCAGCGAGAGCAACACCTGGGCCATCCGTGGCACGGTGCCGCAGGGCGGCCATGTGGTCACAACGCCCATCGAGCACCACTCGGTTCTGAACGCCTGCGCGTCAATCCGGGACGACGGCGGCCGCATGACAACTCTGGAGGTTGACGGGTTCGGCCGCGTTGTACCTGAGAGCTTGACCCGCGCCCTGGCGGCCCACCCCAACCTGGTCAGCTTGCAGTACGCCAACAACGAGGTAGGCGTTGTACAGAACATCCCCCGCGCTGGCAGCGCTCTGCCGTGAGGCGGATGTGCTGCTGCACGTTGACGCTGTGCAGGCAGCGGGACACCTGGCCATCCCGCTGGACGGCATCGATTTTCTGTCGGCATCGGCCCACAAGTTCGGCGGGCCGAAGGGCATCGGCTTCTTGTATGTGCGCGAGCCTCGCAAACTGCGCCCGCTGATTTACGGCGGCAGTCAACAGTACGGCCTGCGCCCCGGCACTGAGCCCGCAGCGCTGATTGCGGGCTTGGCCGCGGCGTTCAAGGTCACCTGCGCCGAGCGCCGCCAGCGCACTACCAAAAAGCGTGCCCTGGCCGAGGAGTTTTGGCAGACGCTGCATGCTGCCCGGCCCGAAGCGCGGCTGCACACCCCTGCGGACGGCCTGCCGGGCCTGCTGAGCGTTGGCCTACCCGGCCGCAGCGGCCAGCGGCTGACCTACCAGCTGGATGTAGCAGGGGTCAGTGTCTCCCCCGGCGCAGCGTGCGACAACCGCGGCGTGCAGGAACCCTCCCACGTTTTGATGGCTCTGGGCGGCACTGCGGCCGAGGATGCGCTGTCGACCTTACGTTTCAGCTTCGGCAGTGCGAACCGCCCCGGCGACGGCAAAGAAGCTGCGGAACGGCTGATAAAAATTCTGGAACAACAATAATTTTATTCACACATATAGGAGGTTTTACCATGGCATTTACCAAGTGCTGGCTGGCATACCCGGAGATTAGGGGCTGCCATTGCAACGCGATTTCTCTGCATACCGAGCTGACGGGCGAAACCATCGACCGCGCCAAGGCAGAACTGGCCGAGGGCTTCAAGGGCCTGTACGGCGCAGCGCTGACCGAGGGCGACGACATCACCCTGGCGCTGGACACGACCCTGGACCCTGAGGGTTACCGCTTGAAGGCCGCCGACGGCCATTGCACCATCGAGGGCGGCAGCGAAGTAGGCGTTTTGTACGGCGTTTTTGCACTGCTGCGCAATCTGCAGACTGCAGGCAAGGCGTGGGCGCAGTTCACCGCCGATGAGGAGAAGGCACCATCCAACCGCCTGCGCATGCTGAACCACTGGGACAACATGGACGGCAGCATTGAGCGCGGCTACTCCGGCGATTCCTTCTTTTTCAAAGATTCCGAAATTCTAATCGATGTACCGCGTTTGACGGCTTACGCCCGTATGCTCGCGTCCGTGGGCATCAACGGCATCACAATCAATAACGTCAACGTCAAGGACGCCGCCAGCTGGCTCATCACCGACCGCTACTTCGGCGCCCTGCAGGAGTATCTGAAAATCTTCACCCCCTACGGCGTCAAGCTGTATCTGAGCATCAACTTTGCCGCCCCGATGGAGCTGGGCGGCATGGACTCCGCCGACCCCTGCGACCCCGCCGTGGCCAAGTGGTGGGCGGATAAGGCCCAGGAGGTCTGGGCAAACCTGCCCGGCCTGGGTGGTTTCCTGGTAAAGGCCGACTCCGAGGGCCGCCCCGGCCCCTTCACCTACGGTCGCAACCAGGCCGACGGCGCAAACATGCTGGCCGATGCCGTGGCCCCCTGCGGCGGTCACATTGTCTGGCGTTGTTTCGTCTACAACTGCCAGCAGGATTGGCGCAATACCAAGATTGACCGCGCCCGCGCAGGCTACGACTATTTTATGCCGCTGGACGGCACCTTCCGCGACAACGTCACGCTGCAAATCAAGAACGGCCCCATGGACTTCCAGGTGCGCGAACCGGTCTCCCCGCTGATTGGCGGCCTGCAGCACACCCACATTGCCGTGGAGTTCCAAATTGCGCAGGAGTACACGGGCCAGCAGCGCCACGTCTGCTACTTGATGCCCTGGTTCCGCCAGATTTTGGACTTCGACATGCACACCCGCCCGAACGGCGACGCCCATGTGCGTGCGCTGATCCAAGGCGCGGGCAACGGAATGGTGGCCGTGACCAACACCGGCAACGATGAAAACTGGACCGGCCACGATCTGGCCGCTGCGAACCTCTACGGATTCGGCCGCTTGAGCTATGACACCACGCTGGACCCCGCCGTGATTGCCGGCGAGTGGCTGCGGCTGACCTTCGGCAACAATGAGCCTGTGGAAAAGACGCTGCACCGCATTTTGATGCAGTCCTGGCCCACCTATGAGAAATATAACGCTCCCCTGGGCGTGGGCTGGATGGTCAACCCCAACTACCACTACGGCCCCAACGTTGACGGTTATGAGTACAGCCGCTGGGGCTGCTACCACCGCGCCTCCTTCGACGGCATTGGCATTGACCGCTCGCCCACGGGCAGCGATTACTGCCACCAGTACGCCCCCGAACTGGCCGAAATGTACGCCAATGTGGAGACCTGCCCCCGAAGAGCTGCTGCTCTTCTTCCACCACATGCCGTACAACTATGTGCTCAAGAGCGGCAAAACGATCCTGCAGCACATCTACGACACCCACTTCGAGGGTGCCGAGGACGCCGCGCGGTTCTACGACGAGGTTGTGACGCTGAAGCCTTACCTGGATCCTGCCGTGTACGCCCGCCTGGAGGCACGCTTTGCCCACCAGAAGGAGCACGCCTGTGAGTGGCGCGATGTCATCAACACCTACTTCTACCGCAAAACGGGCATCGGCGATGCCCACGGCCGCAAAATTTACGAATAATTAAAAAGTGCGCCGCCGCGTGGAACTTTCACGCGGCGGCGCTTTTTTTATCCCTGGCAGGCCATCTGGCGGTACTCGGTAGGGGTATAGCCTATCTGCGCCTTGAACAGGCGGTTGAAAGTTGCGATCGAGTTGAAGCCCGACCGCATAGCGATCTCGGTGATGGGGATCGTATCGTCCACCAGCAGTGCTTTGGCATAGATGATGCGGCGCGCCACCAGGTAATTGTGGCAGGTCATGCCCGTGTTTTCCTTGAACAGGCGCGAAAAATGGTAGACACTAAACCCCGCGCGGGAGGCCAGATCCTCGACCGAGAGACGCTCGGTGCAGTGGTTGTTGATGTAGGCGCACAGCTCTGCAAAGCGGCGCATGTGGTCCTGCTGCTTGGGGGTAATCCAGCACCTGCTCGCTGTTCTGGCGGTGCTCATACCGCCCGAAGATTGAGAAAAAGTGCAGCATCAAGGCCATGATCTCGCTCTCACGGTAGACGTTCGTGCTGAAATACTCGCCCTCGATCTGCGCCAGCACCGCAAACAGCTGGTCGGCCAGTTCGGGGTCCTCCTGCCGGGTGACAAGGCGGAAGGGGTAGAACGTGTTGAACAACTCGGCCATGTCCTGTATCTGATGAAAGTACGATACGCTGTAGTTCATGATGTATCGCTCCCCCGTTTTGGGTGCGCGAATGCTGTGCAGCTCGCCCGATGCGATAATCAGCACATCATGGGGCTGCAGCGTCACGGTCTTGCCCGCAATCGTAACCGTGTAGGTACCCTCGATGGGGGAGATGATCTCGCCAGGGGCATGCCAGTGCAGTGGGAAATCGGCGTCCTCCATGTTGTGGTAAAAGCGGATCGCCGTTGAAAAGCGGAAATCGACAGTTTCAGTCGTGCCGTCCAGATTCTCTATTTCGCCGGGGCGCACACTGCCGTATTTTTTGAGCAGTTCTACTTCCATAGTTTGTTTTCCTCGTGGTCTGCTGCCGTAAAAAGGTCGTTTCTTTTATTGTATCGCGGTTTTCCGCCCCAGTCAACAGGTTCGGGGATGGAGTTTCCCCGCTAGAGTTTTATAATAAGCGCAAAGCTCCAAAAATAGAGCTTTAGCACAAAAAAGTGCAAATATTGTCTATCAACATTCTTGGCATCAAGCATTCGGGAAAAACCGAAGTATCAATTACACCGG
>ENA-OQED01000287-OQED01000287.1-human-gut-metagenome-genome-assembly--contig:-NODE-287-length-20957-cov-1.611954_pt1 | contig 20957 bp, 25 predicted proteins | sample MGYA00242790_ERZ504625 | MGnify/ENA primary metagenome ERZ504625 (study PRJEB26092, sample SAMD00036345) | human gut metagenome | host: Homo sapiens | study: EMG produced TPA metagenomics assembly of...
CTTCCAATTTCGGTGTCAGACTCGCGTACGACACTGTTTTTCTTGATATAATCTACAATCAGATCTACGGTTGTGAATGCCAGTCCTACATACGTATCGGCTGCGCCGTAGTAGATCGCGATCTTTCCGGTCTCTGCATCGTGAATGGTTGCGCACGGGAAGGTTACGTTCGGAACGAAGCCTCTCTCCTCATACCACTCTTCCGGTGTCAGAAGGAAGTTCTGGCAGCGGTATTTTACGATGGACGGATTCTCTTTGTCGAGGATTGCGCCGCCGATGCTGTATACATAGCCATTGCAGGTGCCGCTTACACCGTGGTAGAACAGCAGCCATCCTTCGTTGGTCTCAATCGGAGCTGCGCCGCCGCCGATCTTTAAGGACTCCCACCACTCCGGGCTCTTGCTCATGACGTGGCGGTGTTTGCCCCAGTACAGCATATCCGGGCTCTCGGACAGGAAGATGTCACCGAACGGTGTGTGGCCGCTGTCGCTTGGACGGGACAGCATCACGAAGTTGCCGTTGATTTTTCTCGGGAAGAGAACGGCATTTCTGTTGAATGGAAGGAATGGATTCTCCACACGTACGAAGGTTTCAAAATCTTTTGTTTTTGCCATTCCGATGGCTGCACCGTAGAAGTCCTGGCACCAGATGATGTAGTAGGTATCTTCTACTTTTACAAGACGCGGGTCATATGCGTAAACCGGCATGAACGGTTTGCCTTCTTCGTCAACGAACTGGATTTTGTTCTCATCGAAATTCCAGTGGATCGCATCTTTGCTTCTTCCAAGGTAGATGTACGGGATTCCGTTTGTCTGCTCACCACGGAATACTCCGATGAACTCGTCGCCGTACGGCATAACGGCGCTGTTGAAGATTCTTGCTACTTCCTTCACCGGATTTCTTCCGATGATCGGATTCTCGCTGTATCTCCATACCGGTGCACCGGAAAACTCAGCCGGGCCTTCCTGCATGGCATATTTTGACAGCATCTCCAATAATTTTAACTTCGCTCATTTTTTGAAACCTCCATGAAAAATATTGTTTGTTTATGAGTTGTACTTTGTTTTTTTAAGTTTCTGTTAGTGGACAGAATCTTGTTTTTTAATTCTTTTTTCTCCGAACCGCCGTGTTTTATCACCCTCACGCCCAGTCCTTTAGCTTAATTTTAACATAGATGATTAATTTTTCAACTGGAAATTACTTAAAAAATAAGTTCCGTTAGATACTGTCAATTTTTAAGTGACTTTGTTGTGTAATATGTACAAAAACGGGGCATTTCAAAATGCCTCGTTTCTTAATTTATAATTCAGTTATAAAAATCAAAGCTTTACGCTCTCTTTCGGCACCAGCTGCCCGGATACAATTTCCATATTTTTGCCGGATGCCGCGCCGCGGATCTGCTTCAGCGCTTTTTCGAGCGCTACTTTTACCATCGCCTTCGTATTGATCTCATACGAAGTGATCTTGAGATCCGGGAAACCCGGATACAGGTAATTGTCGAAGCCGACAATGGAAACATCCTCCGGCACGGAGATGCCGCGTTTTCCAGCTCGAGCATCAGAAGGCCGGCGGTCAGGTCGCAGTTGCAGACGAACGCTTCCGGCATCTGTTCCGGGAGATGAATTTCGATCTGGCCCCGCTCATCACGGTCCTCCAGAATCCATTCCGCCGGTGTCACATCGCGGTGTTCCAGAACAGCCTTGGAAAAACCGCAGTACCGATCCATGATACTGCTGGAAAAATGAATCGAACCGACAAAAGCCAGCTTGGTCAGGCCATGCTCATACAGGTATTCCGTCATCAGATACATTCCGTGAAAGTTATCTGCGATCACGGCATCTTTTGCCAGCTCATTGTCGTAGAAATCCAAAAATACGATCGGAAGATCCACGTTTTTCTTCAGATAGTGGATGTAATCGCGGCTCGTGTCTCCCATAAGGATCAGCGCATCGACGGTCTGCTCCTTGGCGATGCACGGCACGATCATCTCATCTTCCATCTCCTGTTTCAGGATCTCCACGGTCACCATACAGCTCTTTTCCGTCGCCGCCAGTGCCATCTCCTGATACATTTTCCAGTAAAATGTCGTATACTCTGCCAGATACCGTTCCGGAATCACCACTCCGATGCAGCGCAGGCTTTTTCCCTGTGTATTTCTCGCTCCGCTTCCCGGCTGGCGGTACCCCATTTCCTTTGCAATTTCCAGAATCCGGGCGCGCATCTCATCGCTGACCCCTTTCTGTCCTGTAATCGCGTTATGCACGGTGACGGCGCTGACGCCCGCCACCTTTGCAATATCTGCCAATCTTACTTTTGCCATATCCGTTGCTCCTTAGTCTACTGCAACAAAGTGATACAGTCTGCTGACGAAATCACCCCAGAAATCTTTCATCCGGAAACCGGCATTCATCAGCATCTCGCCGCTGTAAACCTCATCGGTTCCCTCCAGACGATATTTTTTCGCCGGATCAAAGCCGCGCAGGCGAACCTTGCGGGACGGCATATTTGCCTGTGCCAGCACCTGTACGTAGGTCACAAGCACTTCGCTTTTATCCTCCGATGCTACTGCCCAGCAGTCGGATCTGTGGTTTTCACGGCTGGAAAGAATACGGTAATACTCTCCCTCGCGGATCAGTTCATGATATTTGTGATACATTGCGGTCTGCTCCGGAATCAGCTTTCTCTCTTCTTCCGGCAGTTTTGTGATATCAAGCTCATAGCCGAACGTTCCGGCCAGTGCCACATGGCCTCTCGTTGTAAACGGAGTTACACGGCCAACCGTGTGGTTCGGGCATACGCTGACGTGTGCACCCATTGAGCAGAGCGGGTAAATGAGGGCTGTTCCCTCCTGGATTTCCAGACGCTCAATCGCATCGGTGTCGTCGGAGCACCAGATCTGCGGGCTGTAGTAAAGCATTCCAGGATCGAAACGTGCACCGCCGCCGGAGCAGTTCTCCAGAAGCAGATCCGGGAACTCCTGTATCAGACGCTCCTGCATCGCATACATACCGAGCACGTAGCGGTGGAACAGCTCCTGCTGGGAATCTTTGTCCAGGTAGGTGCTTCCCAGGTCGCTTAACTGACGGTTCATATCCCATTTCACGTATTTGATGTTTGCACTGCGCAGGATTTTTGCCACACATTCATACGCATAATCCTGCACTTCCGGGCGGGAGAGATCCAGCACGTACTGGCAGCGGATCTCAGTCGCTTCTCTTCCCGGAATCTGAATCGCCCATTCCGGGTGCTCTCTGTAGAGATCAGAGTCCGGGGAGATCATCTCCGGCTCGAACCAGATACCGAATTCAAGACCGATTTCATTCACTTTGTCAACCAGATTTTTCAGGCCGCCTTTGATCTTCTCTTCGTTGACAACCCAGTCACCGAGGGAAGAATCGTCTTTATTTCGTTTTCCGAACCAGCCGTCATCCATAACAAGCATCTCGATGCCGTCTTTTTTGCCTCTCTTGCGATATCGAGGAGTTTATCGGTATCAAAATCAAAGTAAGTTGCTTCCCAGTTGTTAATCAGAATCGGGCGTTTTTTGTGGTTGTACGGGCTGCGGATCATATGTCTGCGATAAAATGCATGGTAGGAACGCGTCATTTTGCCAAGTCCCTCGGCAGAGTAGACCATAACAACCTCCGGCGCCTGGAATTCATCGCCGGCTTTTAAATTCCAGCAGAACTCCTCCTGGTTGATACCCATGACCATACGAACGGTATCAAACTGGCATCTTTCCACCTGTCCGATAAAGTTGCCGGAATATACGAAGTGCATTGCGTAAACCTCGCCGCGCTCCTGATCCGTTCCCGGTGTCACCAGGGCCACAAACGGGTGCTCCTGATGGCTGGACTCTCCTTTTCCGGAGGAAACGAGCTGTTTTCCGTAACGGAGCGCACCCTGCTGGATGTGGCGTTCTCTTCCCCAGGATCCATGAAGAGAAAGCATCTCAAAGTCTTCGTTGTCCATATCGAGGCAGGCACTGTAGATTTTCTCTATCTTCAGCGCTTCACTGCCTTCATTTTTCACGCGGACACTTCGGGTGATAACGTTTTCTTTTGTAAAAACAGAGTAGGAAAGGACAACAACAAGATCAAGAACAGGATCTTTGCAGGTGATTTCCAGAGTTTCTACTTCGTCCTCGGTTCCAAAAGAAGCTGGAAGACCGGTCAGCGGGCGTTTTCCTTTGAAAATTTCATAGGAATCAAAGAAAATCTCACATCCCATACGGCCCTGTGCATTTCTTATATTCAGACAGCTCTCACGGTAATCGCCGACTCCTCCGGTCGGGTATTCCATTGGAAAACGGTCGAGGAACGAAGATTTCTCTCTCTTATTGACGGACGGGGTGAACGGCGGCTCATCCATGCGGAGCGGATACAGATCCGGCTCTCCGTGCAGAAGGGGTCCGTAGTAAACATGTCCGACGTAGCCTTCCGGGCTCAGGCCGATCACATACGTCGTATTCTCTGTATTTAACTGAAAAAGCTTTTCTCATCATAATATAAAATCGCCATTTTCTTCTCCTTATTTCAGGTAAGCTTGATCCGCCGGGCCGATTTTTGTACAAAAAGACCTCACCCGCCGGGCTGAGGCCTTTTTTTTGTTTCTATATCACACAGCGTTTAAGCAGTTACCATTGCATTTTTTAATTTTTCCAGTTTCTCGGCTGCATCTTCAAGGGATGTGCCTTTTACGCCGAAATAGAATTTGATCTTCGGCTCAGTACCGGATGGGCGCACACAGCACCATGCGTTGTTTTCCAGCTCATAGTAAAGAACGTTGGAGGACGGAAGTCCGGTCGCGCTCTTCTCTCCACTTACGAGATCCACTCGTACATCTGCTTTGTAATCGCGTACGGCAAGAACCTGGAAACCGCCCAGCTCTTTCGGCGGGTTCTCACGGAAGTTGGTCATCATGGTCTGGATCTCTTTTGCACCGTCGATACCTTTTAAGGTCATCGTTGCAAGACCCTCTTTGTAGTAGCCGTACTCCTCGTACATATCCACCATGGCATCCCACAGTGTTTTGCCCTGCTGTTTGTAGTATGCAGCAACCTCGCAGAGCATCATAACTGCCACGCAGGCATCTTTATCTCTTGCATATGTTCCGGCCAGGCAGCCATAGCTCTCTTCCAGACCAAATACATAATTGTGTGCACCGCTCTGCTCAAAAAATTTGATCTGCTCGCCGATGTATTTGAATCCGGTCAGAACCTCGATCAGTGCCACGTTATAAGCTTTTGCGATTGCTTTTGCCATATCGGTCGTAACAATCGTCTCAACGAGTGCCGGGTTCTCCGGCATGGTTCCGTTCTTGGTGCGCTCACGCAGAATATACTCTGCGATCAGCATACCGGACATGTTTCCGGTGAAGCTTACGTACTCGCCGGTCTTGCTGTCTTTTGCATAAACGCCGAGACGATCTGCATCAGGGTCGGTTGCAAGGATGATGTCAGCGTCTACTTCTTTTGCCAGTTTCAGCGCCAGTGTCCATGCTTTCTCGTCTTCCGGGTTCGGGTAAGCCACCGTCGGGAAGTTTCCGTCCGGCACTTTCTGCTCTTTTACAACGTAAACCTGATTAAAGCCAAGCTCGCGCAGAACGCGGCGTACCGGCACATTTCCGGTTCCGTGAAGCGGTGTGTAGACGATCTTCATATCTTTTGCCGCATCTTTGATGATTTCCGGATGAATGCTCTGCTCTTTTAATTTTGCGACGTAACGGTCATCAAAATCGGTTCCGATGACCTGGAACAGGCCTTCTGCTCTTGCATCATCTTCTTCCATCGTTTTAACGGCAGAAAACTCGGTTACTTTTGCTACCTCTGCGAGGATGTTTTTGTCGTGCGGCGGTGTAATCTGTGCGCCATCCTCCCAGTATACTTTGTATCCGTTGTACTCTCTCGGGTTGTGGCTTGCGGTAATGACGATACCGGAAATGCAGCCGAATTCACGGACAGTAAAAGAAAGCTCCGGTGTCGGACGCAGGGACTCGAACAGATACGTTTTGATTCCGTTTGCATTCAGGCAGAGTGCTGCTTCGCGTGCGAATTCCGGAGACATTCTTCTGGAATCGTGTGCGATGGCTACGCCTTTTTCCTGTCCGTTCTGGGAAATGATGTAGTTGGCAAGGCCCTGGGTTGCCTGGCGTACGGTGTAGATGTTCATGCGGTTGGTACCCGCTCCGATGACACCGCGGAGTCCGCCGGTACCGAACTCAAGCTGACGGTAGAAACGGTCTTCGATTTCTGCCTCATTTCCTTCGAGTGCTTTCAGCTCTTCTCTGGATGCCTCATCAAAATATGGATCATTGCACCATTTTTCATATACTTCTCTGTAACTCATGTTTGTTATCCTCCCTGTCTGTTGTACTTTATTTAACTTAAGACAGCAGACTTTTTCTGGATTTAAGCTCGTTTCATCACAGCTTAAAGTTACCATTTGTTTAGTCTGCTGTCAACTTAAAAATTAATTTATTTTTTCTAATTCTTTTGGTTCCTGATAAAGCTCTTTTAGATCACTGAGAACCTGTACTTTTCCTTTGCGGTCTGCGGTGCTCCAGGCTTTTCGTCAGTTCCATGACAGCCTTCATATAGCAGGCATGATCCTCTCTTAACCGGCCATACCTTCCGCAGCGTTCCGCGCAGACGGTACATCATATTTTTCAGTGCTCCGTACGGATTTTCACTCTTCTCATCCGTCCAGAGTGCTTCGGTTAACTGTTCCAGTGTTACGATATGGTTTTTGTTGCAGATCATATAAACCAGCAGCTTTGTGATCATCGGGGAATGAATCGCTTCCTCGTTGAGGCAGCGTGTTTCATCGTACATGCGGAATCTTCCAGGCAGCTGTACGCGAATCATAAAACATCGTCTCCTTCTAAGAACTCAAGCTCTTTTTCGGTCTGAATTGCCGGCAGTGCACTGTATTTCAGATTCTTTGCCCAGCCTTTTTTCTCCTCGGAGAAGCGCTCGCTGATTCTCTTGTAGACGAGTTCGCATCCTCTCTGGCTGCCGCCCTGCAGCAGAATCACATACTGGGACGGGCTGTATTTTGCAAAGAAATCGGAATGACGCAGGCTGCGTTTCATTACCTCAAGCAGCTTTTCGGACATACGGTCAAGGCGCGGACCGCCTTTTGCCGGGTAACCTTTTCCGTCTGTAATGGTGCACAGCATCAGCCACGGCATCTGTCCGTTCAGCTCGGACATACGGTAAACAAGTCGGTAGCAGTCACGGAATCCGGCGAGGGAACAGAAGAATGCTCCGCCCTTTTCTCCCGGGCTCTCCTGAAGATCTGCCTGTACCTCTTCGATCACGCGGTGCCTGCTGCCCATGCGGCTTCCCAGATAGCGGTACTGCTCCACCAGTTTCTCGCTCGGTGTAACGCCAAGCTCTTCAAAGTAATGTTTCGAGGTCTGCTCGTACAGTTTCATGGCCTCTTTGTATCTCTCCAGGCCGATCAGCGCCTGCATCTGGACTGCCTGCCACTCGTCGAACGGATACAGTTCGGAAGCAACAGAAGTCAGCTTCTGCAGCTCATCGAACTCCTCGTTTTTCAGAAGATACTCACTTACTTCTTTCAGTGCATCGGAATATACTTTTTTCAGCTGCGCGCGCTCCGCCTGTACCCACTCTTCCTCGCCGAAATCTGCAAGGAACTCTCCGGTGTACAGCTCCAGTGCTTCGATCATCTGATCCATGCGCGCTTTCTCGTCCGTCTCTTTTCCTGCTTCCAGGATCTTATTTTTGATATCAATCGCATCTACCTCGACCGGCATCGGGCTGGTCCAGTGGTAAACGCCTTTCTGTGTATAAATGTACTCAAACTGCGGAAGTCCTGCCTCGACAAGGCTTCTTTTCAGGCGATGTACGCCGACACGCAGGCTGTTTGCCGCGTCCGCCACATCTTCTCTTCCGTATGTGCTCTCCAACAGTCTTCCTCTGGAAATTCCATTGTCCTTGTTATAGAGGAAAATCTGCAGAAGTCTCATCGATTTTGTTGCCATTGTTTTCCGGAAGGAAATCGGCTGGTCGCCGTACTCCAGGAAAAAACTTCCCATCATGTGTACTTTTAAAAGCGGTAACTGTTCTGTTTGGTTTTTCATTTCTTCGTTCATACTAACTCCTGTATTGCCTGTTGTGCTCTAATCTCTGTTGTCGGTTGCGCTGCGCTCCGCAATCGGCTGCGGTAACGGGCCGGCGGTTCCCTGTTCGTTCATTTCAAAAACAATTACGGACGCCGGATTTCTATTTTCTATTTTACATCATTTTAATCAAAAATCCTACTATAAAATGTATAAAATATTAACTTTTAACACCGAAAAATTCCTGCTTTTTCTTCTTTTGTCTTGTTATCTTTTTGTCAATCCCATCTCATCCGTAAATTGCCCGCATGATTTTAGCCATCAGCCGCCCTGCAGGCGCCGAGAGCACCAGTACTACAGCAAGAGATACCATGCCGCACCCGAGCAGTGCGCGGTTCACAAGTCCCCGTGCTGAGCAGAATCCGAGGCAGAATCCCTTCTTCCAGGGCCAGAACAGCTTTTCCGGTTTCCGGTTGAAAAAATCGAGCACCAGATGGGACAGAAAGCCCACGGCAAAATAAGCGGACGCATCCGGGTAGATGATGTCCACGCACGCCGTCAGCAATGCCAGCGCCGCAAATGAATGCATGAAGGAGCGGTGCGGCTGCTGTTTCCCATAGGCGCAGATCAACAAAAATGCTGCCGTTCCGGCGAGGAGACGCAGCACGCTGCTGTCGCTTGTGAGGCGGCGGTAAATTCCAAGATTCAGTTTATACTCCGCAAGAATTGTGAGCACCGCAACTGCAACTGTTTCCGTAATGATCTTATCGGCATCGCGGTGCGCCTGTGAAGTGCCGACATCAATGTCACTGATCAAACCGCCGATCGCGGCAGCCCCGGCACCGGCCACAAGCGCGGGAACCGTCTGCGGCTGTAAAACAGCAAGTGCCGCTGCTGTTCCAATAAAAAAATGTGTTCTTCCAAGCATTTGTCTGTTTTTTCCTTTCGTAAAATTTCCTTTATCATAGCACATTCCCGCCCTTTTATACAACCATTTGTTCGATTCTTTTACAACCGTATGGTCCTATCAGAATCAAAAAAGAACCTCCTGCGACCGTTCATCGCCGCAGGAGGTTCTCCTCTGTTTCTGCCTTTATTCCATACTATTTTCAGGTTATCTTATTTCACGTTTTTCCCTTCATTGTATGAATTTTCATTTGACATTTATTACTCATTTGAGTTATATTCTTATGCTTCATATACCAGTTCACCGGCAAGATACGTCCGGCACACCGGAATGTCTTTGATCGTGCTCTCATCCACCTCAAACGGATTCTGACCCAGTACGACGAAGTCTGCCATCATGCCTTCTGCGATCTGGCCTTTCACGTTCTCCTCGAAACTTGCCTCGGCGCTGCGGATCGTGTAACTGTCGAGTGCTTCCTGTACGGTGAATTTCTGATCCGGCAGGTATGGGCCGACGTGGTCGCGCAGCGTTGTTCTTGTGACAGCGCACTGCATGCAGGCGAGGGCATCCGGCAGCTCTACCGGGCAGTCGGTTCCGTTGCTGACGGAGACGCCGTTGTTCATCAGCGTCTTCCAGCTGTAGCTTGTGCTCGCAAGCTCTTTGCCGACGCGCTCCTCTACGATATGGTTATCGTAATCGAGGAAGATGCTCTGTGCGTAAACGTGAAGATGCATTTTCGCGATTTTTTCAAGCTGATCGGCTCTTGTGATCTGGCAGTGCACGATGCCGTGGCGGTGATCTTCTCTCGGGTTTTCAGCAAGGGCTTTTTCATAGGCACTTAACACGCGGTCGAGGCACGCATCACCGATCGTGTGAACTGCAGCCTGCATGCCGTGTGCATTGGCGTAGCCGATCATCTCATCCATGGTTTCCTGGGTGAATACCGGGATTCCGCAGGTGGACGGGTCGTCTGCGTATGGGCGACTGAGGAATGCTGTTCTCGCACCGAGTGCGCCGTCGCCGAGCATTTTCAGTGGTCCGATTTTAAAGCGGTCTGTGCCGATGCCGGTCACATTTCCAGCCTCAACGAAACCTTTTAAGGATTCCAGATCAGTAAAGTTGCTCTGCTCGTAAACGCGGACGGTCAGCTCGCCGGAATCCTCGAGTTCTTTGTATGCTTCGTTGACGGTCTGCCACGGAACGGCGCGGTAAACGCAGTAATCATCACTCTGGCTGCTGGTGACGCCGTAGCTGTTCAGGGCTTTGCAGGCGCTGCGGATCATATCTTTGATTTCCTCTTTGCTCGGCACCGGAATGCTGTCGTAAACCGGTTCCATTGTATTGTCGAAGAATCTTCCGTCCGGCTCACCGTTTTCCATACCGATCTCTCCGCCCTCCGGCTGCGGGGTATCTGCGGTGACGCCGAGGAGTTCCAGTGCTTTGCTGTTGACTACGAGGCAGTGGCCGCACGCTCTCGTCGCGCAGATCGGAACTTCAGTTGATACGCGGTCAAGATCGTAGCGGTTCGGCATGCGGTCCACGTCCGTGAAGTAATCCTGATTCCAGCCGCGGCCCATCAGCCATGCGCCGTCTTTTCGCGGATGCTCTTTCTGGAAGGTGTCGAGGCAGGCGAGCATATCTTCCAGGCTTTCGGTATGTGCGGCAAGCTGCGCTTTCAGCAGGGAGCTTCCGTAATTTAAAAGGTGCATATGGCTGTCGTTAAAACCGCTGCAGACGAATTTTCCGCCGAGGTCTACAACTTTGTCGCCGGCTGCTGCAAGGGCATCTGCCTCTGCGCTGCTTCCGGCGAAAACAAATTTGCCGTCTTCTACTGCAAACGCTTCGACAAGCGGCAGTTTTCCGGTGTAGACAGCTCCGTTTTTGTAAATTGTTTTCATATCATTATCCTCCTACTGTCATCTAAATTTGATTCTATTCTTTTCTGCCCATTTGCGCAATATACAAATTCAGACACGCTATTCTCATGCGTGTCTGGATTCGCTTTTGAATATTTTTTATTTCGTTTTCTCTTCGTAGAACAGGCAGGCGTTCTTGTCTACCGTGCCCTGGCCGAAGTTTCTTGCTTTGTAGTCTTTCAGCAGTTTGAAATACTGGTTCGAGAGAATCAGGATCACTGCTACGTTGACGAGGTCGGGATCGCAGATGTGATATCAACGACAGTCCAGATAAAGCCCTGGTTGTTTGTCTTTACCAGATAGATCGTCCACAGTACGCCCGGCAGAGCGCGGACTGCGTAGAAGATTTTCATGACGATATCTTTCATCTTGCCTTCTTTTTTATACAGATGCTCCAGAATTGCCAGATAGTAGGTGAACCATCCGCCGGAAGTCGTTACAGTGAAAATGACCATGATGACTGCCAGAAGGATGCTTCCAAATTTGCCGAATCCGCTTGCAAATGCACTTAAAGCAAGTGTTCCGCCGTTCGTTCCGTCGGTCCAGTTTCCGCTTAAGATAACGGAAAGTGCGGTGATCGTACAGATAACCATGGTATCAAAGAATACCTCGAAAGATCCCCACAGACCCTGCTCTACCGGATGCGGTGTTTTTGCGGAAGCATGGATCATTGGAGAAGTACCCCATCCAGCCTCATTGGAGTATACGGAACGCGCCATACCCACACGGATAATCTCGCTGACTGCGCAGCCGGCAAAACCGCCGATCGCTGCTGTTCCGGTAAATGCGTTTGTTACGATGCTGCAAATACGCCAGGAACGCGGTTGATGTTGATGATGATCATGCCAATTCCCATCAAGATATAAAGAACGCTCATAAATGGAACGAGCTTGCTGAACAGACTTGCGATTTTCTTCGTACCGCCGCTTGTAACGACATAGGTCAGAATGCAGAGCAGAACGCCCATCACGATAACGCCTTCTACTTTGAAGCTTCCAAGATTGATATTCTCAATACCGAACGCACCGGCTACGACCTGAGATGCGGTCAGGTTGGAAGAGGTTACGAAGAAGGTGGAGAAAATACCGATGCCGAAGATGAGCGCCGGGATCAGCCACAGCTTGCCCCAGTGGCGCTCCTCGCCAAGTCCGCACTCCATGTAGTAAGTCGGACCGCCGTAGTACTCACCTTTTTCGTTGGTGTGACGGTAGTAGCAGCCGAGGGTAACCTCAACCTGTTTTAATATCATACCAAGCAGAGACGAAAGCCACATCCACATAATGGCTCCCGGGCCGCCTGCTGCAACTGCAGTTGCAACACCGGCGATATTACCGAATCCTACGGTACCGCCGATAGCGGTCGAAATCGCCTCAAACGAGGAAAGCATACCCTTTCCTTCACTTGCTTTGTCTTCTTTCTGGAACAGTTTTCCGCCGGTTCTCTTCATAATCCAGCCAAAGTGACGAAACTGGAAAAATCCAGAACGAACGGTAAAGTACAGACCGGTCAGAATCATCAGCGCGATCAGCGGCACGCCCCAAAGGACACCGTCCAGCCAGTTAAGAAATGCTATCATGTCAAAATCCTCCCTTTTTTCTTTTCCGGCAACAGTTTTCTTCAGACGTATCCTGTAACACCCGTTTCGTCTTTCGTTCTCCAACCAAACAGATTTCCACCCCTGGAACCTTTTGTCACGGTTCCAACTGCAGTACAATAAAAAGAGCAGCGGTCTTCACCACTGCTCCATTAAATCTACGTTCATGAAGCAATAGCTCCTCCACCAGTACGGTGAGAGTGCACAGCCTGTTCGACTGTACCCCAACGCAGACAGTTTTTCGGGAACTGCCCCGTTTCGGCGAATGCTCCTTTCCCTGCCCGTCCCAGACCCCGTTGTCTCAGGACAGCTACTCTTAGCCTTCGCGCCTCTATTGCCGAATATGTATATTGACAGGTATTATCATATGTTTCTTTTCGCTACTTGTCAATCGTTTTTTCGACATTATTTTACAAAAATTTTATATTTTCGAAATTTGTCCTGATTTATTTGACTTTCTTGTCTCCCTCTGACGGCTTCAGCTGGTTGAACTTCCACAGACGCTCCATATAGCCGGACTGCTCTTTGGCCAGCTCTTCCACATTCGGGTTGTAAATGATTCCTTTTACCATTCATTCTCTGTCTGTCATACTGTCCTCCTGTCTGCTGTAGGATCTAAATAAGTATCCCTTCCAGATGATCCATCTCATGCTGGCAGATCTGGGCTGGCCAGCCGGTGAATTTTTGGCGTTGTTTTTTCCAATTCCAGTCGTAGTATTCGATTTCGATGTTCTGGTACCGCTTTGTTTTCCGCACGCCTGGCAGGGAGAGGCAACCTTCTTCTGTTTCGTAGGGGCCGCTTTTGCGGACGATCACCGGGTTGAACATGATGATGTCGCGGAATCCGGCGTTTACGATGATGATGCGTTTTTTCACGCCGATCATATTTGCCGCCATGCCGACGCATGCCTCGCGGTTTGCTGCCAGTGTGTCCTGCAGATCTCTTCCCACCTGCAGATCTTCCTCTGTCGCCGGGATGGATTTCTGTCCGAGGAAGAGAACGTCTCTCATAATTGGTTTTACCATTTGTGTTTCCTTTCTCTTTCGGCCTTAAAGGCCGAAATCGTTTAATTTTCTATTTGAATCCGCATATCGCACGATGTGCATCCGATCACGGTTTTTCCGCCTTCCTGCTCCAGTCGTTCTACTTTTCCGCCGCAGAACGGGCAGATCCAGTCGATCTGTTTTCCGGCTTTGACAACTTGCATCATGTTGACGAATTTTGTCGTATCTACATTTTTCGAATTGCAATTCTGCGTCCAATCACCGGAGAGTACTTTTCGCAATTCGCCGTTTTCATTCAGAATAACGGTGTCGCCCTCCTCGATGTTCCAGTCATACAGCATCTGATCCTCCTGGCGGATGCGCGATTCTGTTCCGTTTTCATCTTTCAAAACAACAACTGCCATGACAGGCTCGTCGGCACCGCGCTCCTCACAGCCGAAATCAAGGTCTTCCTCAATTCGCATTACCTGATATTTCATAAAAACGCCCTTTCGTCAAATATAATTCATGCTTTTTTGTATTCCACACGGTTTTTGCTGTTACAAAACTTTTTATTCCTGAATCGTAAAAATCACAACCCGCTCCCGGCTGTCCCCGCCCGGAAACAGATCCATACAGTCGATCTCATCGAGAAATTCCAGTTCCGGCACCGTCATCAGATACGAGATATAAGCATCCGACGGGTAATAGAAAAACAGCTGGATCTCCCGCGGATTTTCGTAGTACGATTCCAGCAGTCTTGCCATCGCTTTTCTTAAGATTTCAAGCGAAAACGGGTTAAAAAAATACACCCGGTCCACTTCCACAGGAACGGGAAAATTTTCGGCGCTCTCCAGCACAAACTCCGTCCGCGCACCAGAGGCCGCCGCCTTTTTGTTTTCCATTGCCTTCGCATAAATCCGGTCATCATACTCCACACCGATGGACCGGCACCGGGTCTGCGCCGATAAGAAGAAATCCACGCGGCCCTTTCCGCATCCGTAATCGAGCAGCGTATTTCCCTTTCGGATCATCCCTGTGTTTGCCATCCGCTCCAGCGCGCAGTATGGGGTCGGCTCATACGGATACCGGTACAGATCCGACCGGCTGTCGTCCCGCCCCATTGTGTGGATCTGAAGCAATCTGTCCCAGCGGTTCTCGTTTTTATCTTCTCTCATCGCCCGTCTCCCGATACTGATACTGTTCAAATAATTCCAGATATTCTTTCTCCACTGCAGCAAACGGCCGCACCGTGTAGTCCAGCGTGATGTGAAGTTTCGGCGCATCCCCCGCCTGCGGTTCCTCCAGCAGATTTGTCAGATCGTACCACAGCAGATCATTGTCGATCTGTTTCATCATCCGCTGCTCCTCCGCCGTCAGATCACTGCCAAGATATTTCTCATAAATCACCGAAAGCAGATGGTCCTCGATCTCGCGGTACCGCGGCATTTCCTGTTTTAATGGCCTCGGCACGTCCGACATGTAACACTCGCTCGCGTCATGCAGAAGGCACGCCAGCACCAGCCGCCGGGAATAGCCGCGCGCGGCCGCCTCTTTCGCACAGCAGATGCAGTGCTCTCCCACTGACCAGAACGTCGTCACATGACCGTTTCCGCGGCAGACCATCGGCAGCGCATGCGCAAAATCCTCCACACAGAGCAGTTCCGGGGCGGGATGCACAGGGTCAAAATGTTTTCTTGTATACGTTGTTATTGTGCTCATTCTTTTATCTCACTATATGATTTTACTGCCGGCTGTCCCGCGTGCGGCTCGCCGATGATTTTTTCCATCCAGACCATATCGTACCAGCGGTCGAATTTGTAGCCGCAGTTGTGGAAGGTTCCCACGAGTTCGAATCCGAGATGCGCATGGAACTCGGCGCTGTTTTTCGTCAGATATTCATCCTCGACCTGCGGATAGCCGATGCAGGCGTAGAGGTTCAGAATGCCCATTTTTTCAGGCGGTCCGCCAGCTCTTCATACAGTCTCCGGCCAAGGCCTCCTTTTCTTGCATTGTGATCGAGATAAATGGTCAGCTCGCTCGACCAGTCGTATGCGGCGCGGCCGACAAAGGCATGTGCGTATGCATACCTCGATTTTTCCATCCTGCTCGATGACGAGGTATGGATATTTTTTCATGATATCACGCATGCGGTTCTCAAATTCTTCCAGAGACGGCACGTCCCACTCGAAAGAAATGACGGTGTATTCTACATAATAAGCATAAATCTCCAGAATGCGTGCGGCATCCTCTATTTTTGCATCTCTGACAGTAATTGTACTCATAATAAATTCCTCCTCTGACCGTACTGCTTGCGTTTTCTGAACTTTATCTTATCACTCCGCTGAAAAATGGACAACATGATTTCCAGATTTCCTTTTTTTCTAAATTTTTCTGTGCTCTTTGCTTTCTTTCCTGTATAATAAAAGAAACAAGACGGATCACTATTTTTCTTCTTAATGAAAGAAAGGAACGTGCCTATGAAAATTTTAAATCTCGAAAACGAAAACCGGAAATTCACCAAGTCCATCGAAAATTTCCACGTCATGGAATATCTCCAGGATTCCAGCGTCTCGCCGATGACTGCCATGGAGGAGTATTACATGAGCAAAATGAATGTGCGCCGCCGCCAGGTTGTCATTGAACTGGACAAGGAGCACTCCGCGATTATCCAGTCCGGTGCGATGCAGTGGATGGGCGGCCATGTACAGGCGACCGCCGGAATCAAAGGGATCGGCGACCTGTTCGGAAAGGCCATCAAAGGCGCCATGACAAAGGAATCTGCCGTAAAACCGGAGTACGTCGGCGACGGATATCTCGTGCTGGAACCGACCTACAAATACATCATTCTTGTGGATGTCGAGAAATGGGGCTCCTCCGGAATGACGATTGAGGACGGCATGTTCCTCGCCTGCGACGGCAGAGTCAAAACCAAACTGACCGCCCGCAAGAGCATTTCCTCCGCTGTCCTCGGCGGCGAAGGCTTCTTCAATCTGAGCCTCGTCGGCAGAGGCGCCGTTGCCCTCGAAAGCAACGTACCTGAGGACGAGCTGATCGAAGTCGAACTCGAAAACGACGAACTGAAAATCGATGGAAACCTCGCCGTCTGCTGGTCCTCCAACCTTGATTTCACCGTAGAGCGCTCCACCGGAACCCTCGTCGGATCCGCCGTCAGCGGTGAAGGCCTCGTCAACGTCTACCGCGGAACCGGCCGCGTCCTCATGAGCCCGGTCGCCCCGACAGATTCCCTGCCGACTGCAACCAACACGACCCAGGCGAACCCCGCTGTGAAGAACAACCTTCCGCCGGAAAATTAAATTCGAATCCTCTCCGCCCCTATGCCTAATACGCATAGAAAAAAGTCAAATTAAACCTCGTTTTTGATTGACACTTTCTTCAAAACATGTTAGCGTAAAATACGCATTTATCTTTACATTCTTAAGAAAAACCATACGATAAAATACATGTTCTGGAGAAAATGATGAATAGAATAAACTGGACTGAACTGAAACCGCAGATTCAGCAGGTCGGGCGATTAAGTCTGCCTGCGATTCTTACACAGATTACTACGATTGCGATGCAATACATTGATTCCGCGATGGTCGGCGCGCTTGGGGCGAATGCTTCGGCGGCGATCGGACTGGTTTCGTCGACGACGTGGCTCCTCAGCGGTACGATTTATGCGGTTTCAGCCGGTTTTTCTGTTCAGGTAGCGCATCAGATCGGGGGAAATCATGACAAGAAGGCAAGGGATGTTGTGCGGCATGGCATCGCGTCCGCGCTTGTTGTGTCGGCTGTTTTGTGCCTGATCGGGCTTCTGATCAGTCATCCGCTGCCGGGGTGGCTCGGCGGTGCGCAGGAGATCCGGCGGAATGCCACGCTCTATTTTATGATGTTTGCCATCATGCTTCCGTTTTCCCAGCTCAACTCGCTGATGTCGTCCTTCCTGCAGTGCAGCGGTGATATGGTGACGCCCAGTATTTTAAATGCCGTCATGTGCGTGCTCGATATCATTTTCAATGCTCTTTTGATTCCGGTTTTCGGTGTCATGGGTGCCGGTATGGGAACGATGCTGGCCTGCGCCGTCATCAGCCTCACGGGTGCCTGGTTCTGTTGTGTCCGCAATCCGCGGCTGCGTCTCCGCCGGAAGGAAAAAACGGTTTTTGATACGAAAATTCTGAAAACTGCATTCAAAATCGGTGTGCCGGTTGCCGTACAGGAAATCGCGATGAACAGCGCCATGGTTGCTGCCACCATGCTGATTGCCCCGCTCGGCTCCATTGCGATTGCGGCCAATTCGTTCGCCGTCACCGCCGAAGGCTCTGCTACATGCCAGGCTACGGCATCGGTTCCGCCGCGACAACGCTCGTCGGCAGAAGCTACGGCGCCGGAAATTACAAGCTGGCGAAACGCTACGGAAATATCTGCATTGCCATGGGCGCAGTCCTGATGGCCATCACTGGAGGTCTGATGATGATCTTCTGTCCGTTCGTCTTTAGCATTCTGACTCCTGACCCGCAGGTGCGCTCGTTTGCCGCCGAGGTACTCCGCATCGAACTGCTCGCCGAGCCGTTTTTCGGCGCTTCCATCGTTGCCGCCGGAGCCCTCCGCGGAACAGGCGATACGTTTGTGCCAAGCCTTCTGAACCTTGGCAGCATCTGGGTCATCCGCCTCGGTCTCGCGGTGCTTCTCATCACCCCGCTCGGCCTGCGCGGCATGTGGATCGCCATGGCTATCGAGCTCTGCATCCGCGGATTGCTGCTGCTCTACCGCCAGCATACATCGAAATATTATAAACTGCCCGCAGCCTGACTTGGCGGCAGCGTATAGAAAAAGCGCTTATTTGAGATTTCATTCCCGCCTCAAATAAGCGCTTTCTATTTTACCTTATCCCTTGTTTCAATTCACAGTCGGTATTTTCACGGAGTCTGACATGTCGAAAATAGTTCGACTGTGACTTGCCTCATGTCTGTGGAGGATACCGATTTCTCTCCGCCCGCCACTGCCGTTATGTTTCTTTTAACAATTCATCCCACCACTTTAGAAGCGGGGGACTTCTTGTCTACTGGTATTAAAACTGAATCACTTCCGGCTCATCCGTAAAGGAGCTGATCATTGCCGTTGCGTTCTGGAAATTTTAAACGTCTCAACCTCCACAACCCGCTCTTTCCCTCTCGTTCCCCAGATCATCAGATGGACCTTATATTCCACCGAATCCCGTGCATAAAAGAATGGCTCCTCGCGCAGCATGATGCGCGTTTTCCTTCGGCTTCCAGTATCTTTTTCCGTTTCATTGCCTGCTCCTGGATTTTTCGGATCTGGGTTCCTTCTTCGCCGGTGAAGCGTCGTTTCGGATAATTCTGTGCTTCGCGGGCCAGTTTTTTTTCCAGTAAATCCACGACTTTCGCGTGGCGGCTCGTATGCAGCAGTTTTGCGATCTGTTTTGCGAGGAGTTTTCCCTGCCATTTTTCATAAAGTGCAAGATACCACAGCAGCACTTTATCGCCTGCCTCCGATGCCAGTTTTTTCATCTCCGTAATTGCCTCTTCCGTCGCTTCCCACCACGGGCATGACGGTACGAGATACTGATCCGGCACGGCCGGGTAGCAGCAGAAATTGAGCGGCGGGAAATTGGCCAGCGATGCCAGACGCATTTCTTCCTCGGTGCAGAACGCCTCGCCGAGGTATTCCAGCTTGTCCCGCAGGATCGCAATACGGAACTCAATCTGCCGCAGATACTCGTATCCGTCCACCCAGAAATGACCCGTTTTTCCGTAATCAAACAGATGCACTTCCAGTGAAAGGCGGCTGAAAAACAGCGTGCACACCGTCTCTTTCTGCCGCACGATCAGAACGTACTGCTCCCCGTCTTTTCCAGTGCAGCATCTATTTCTCCCTCGTATTCCTTCTGATACGTTCCCGTCAGCTCCGCGTCATGAAAAACGAGAAAGCTCTCTGCCGCATCGTTCATCAGATAGACAAGCCAGATCTCCTTTTCTCCTCCACCGTACCGCTCACCCGGAAGCAGCAGCTCGAACTGCCCCTGCGAAAGAAGCGCATCCAGCCTTTCCAGTTCCTCGGTCCATGTGATATTTTCTGCAATTTCCATTCCGTGATTCTCCCCTGTTTTCTTTTACTTCCTATGATACACCATAAAAAGGCTCCACTGCAATCCAAAGCAGTAGAGCCCCTTCTCCAAATTTTTCTGTTATTAATCCGTCCCGTTATCCGGCGCATGCCGTCCGCACTTTCTCGTCCAGCGTCGTCTGAATCTCTTTTAAATTCACCGGTTTCGGAATATGCCCGCGTCCGCGCACCGCTTGCGGTCCGTTGCAAAGGTATTTGCTGTCATCGCAAAAATCGGAACATCATTGTCCTCACGCACACTGTTTCGAATTTTTTTCGTCGCCTCGATGCCATCCATCACCGGCATCTGCATATTCATGAAGATCGCAAAATAGCTTCCCGGATCCGACACTTCAAACTGATCCACGGCCTTGGAACCATTCTCCGCCCAGTCCACGACAAGGCCGAGGCTTCCGAGCAGCTCCGTCGCAACCTCTGCATTCAGTGCATTATCCTCCGCAAGCAGAACAGCAGCACACCTGCAATCAGTGCCACCAGATACAGCGGGTGGTCAAACAGATACGCCACGATGGTCGGTGTCTCCACGTTCATGCTCGTAAATGCGGTGATCGCCAGATGGCGGGAAAATGCAAACTCCTCCTCTCGTATTTTCTTTTCGCAGGCAATAAAAAAGCACCATAGATTCTCCTACCGTGCATTTCAGTCATTTCTCCCTATTTATTTTATAAGAAATGTTCCATATTTACGCAGCTGGCTGCCATTTTACAGGCCTTGTAGCTTTGCGTCACAGCCTTTCGACTGCTTTGCCGAGATTCTTTTTTTATTTTAATTCATTGCTGTAAGACTCTCTTCTCCTTTCCCATCGGAATATGATATAATGACCTCTGGATTTTGGCAGATTACTGTTTTTAACATTGGAGGTGTACAATGAAATACAGACTCATGACAGAAAACGATTTAGAATATGTTGTCGAAAAAAATAATGAATACTACAACAATGTCGAAGGCTGCTGGACCTATGAAAAAGCCTATAAGAGAATTTATCAGGTACTCACAATGGAAAATTCCTGAAGTAAACTGCGGAATCGCAAGTATGTGTTTCGTCTTGAAAAAGCAACAAAAATATAGTATAATATTTTTGTTGCTGACCCGGCTGAAACATTTATAATTCTTGTTTCTGTAGCTCAGCAGGATAGAGCGTCCGCCTCCTAAGAGAAAGCCGAGGCATTCCCCAAAGGGAAAAAATGAAAAACAACTTTCAGTTCGAATCTATTCTGAAAAATGCCAAAGGTGACAACAAAGCATTCCCCAAATTTGGGGAACGTCCTAATGTTACCAAAGTAAAAAAATCTGTAGATTGACAAACTCGAAAAAAGAGTTG
>ENA-OQED01000288-OQED01000288.1-human-gut-metagenome-genome-assembly--contig:-NODE-288-length-20932-cov-1.475174_pt1 | contig 20932 bp, 22 predicted proteins | sample MGYA00242790_ERZ504625 | MGnify/ENA primary metagenome ERZ504625 (study PRJEB26092, sample SAMD00036345) | human gut metagenome | host: Homo sapiens | study: EMG produced TPA metagenomics assembly of...
GGAAAGGTCTTTGCTGGAGGCAAAAGTTCCTGCAGTAAAGCGTAGAACCTCATGTGTTTATGCAGATCTGAGAGAACTGATTTCAGAAATGGAACTGCGAAAAGCAGCATAAACACAGGCAGATATACCGTGGACTACCTGTTATGTGGAGACCTGCCGTATCCGGCATGGAAGAAGCGCGTGTCCGCGCAAGATCTAAGAAACAGGCGTATCCGCCGATATTTTGTCTGCCGCCTAAAGCGGCCGGAAGCACGTGACTTTAGTCATGTGAGGTTCACTAGCGGTAGAGAATTTCTATAAGGGATGTTGTTGCTTTTTCTTTGATTTAAATCGAATGCATAAGAAAAATGTAAGAAAATTTCACCAAACGTCATAGATTTTCAGAAGAATATATGGTAGTATAGGGCTAACAAAAAAAGTATGTGAAAAAAATAACAAAGCGGAAAGGAGATGCAGGTGTATGAATAAAAAATTAGCAGGTATTTTTGCAATGTGTGCTCTGTTGCTGACTGGATGTCAGGGAGCGAAAGAGAGCAGCAAGGAAATTACGCCGCCGGATACCGGATGGGGGAAAACGGTGGATGAAGTGCTTGCCGACTGGAATCTGGATCGGGACCAGGTGGAAATTTTCTCCGAAACTAACAGTGCAGCCGCGATCGCAGTAGATACAGAAGCCACTGTTTTCGGCGAGCAAACTTCCAGAGTCATGTTTCAGTTTATCAACCTCGATCAGACCGGAGCGACAGGAAAACCGGTATTGTGCGAAGTAGACATCACCTACCCGGATGATGCCGATATGGATACCGTGAAAAAAGAGATGGAAAAATCCTACGGAAGTTCCAAAGGCTCCATTACCCGCTACGAGCTGTACCAGTCGCTGGGCGACGATCAGCTCCCGGAATACACTTACAAAAAAGCAGATCAGCTTGCCGTCTGGTCCGGCGAGAGCCTGAAAGATGCGATTCCTTCCGATAAGAGCACCGAATACGAAACCGCCTGGGAAGCATACCAGCCTGGCCTTACCGCCGACAACTGGGAGAGCTACACTGAACAGGCAAGCATGGCAACCGCCGTATGCGCATACGGCGCAGAAGCATTTCCAATGTTTGAAAAAACGGTGTCAGCCTCGAAGCTTATCCGGGACTGGTATATGAGCAGGTGAAAAAGTAATATGAAATGTAACTATTCAGAGCCATGCGAAATGGAAGAAAATCGTGAATCATGCTTGCATGAATGAACGGTTTTCTGGAATTTCATATGGCGAGAAGCAACATCGAGATGCAGCGCAAGCGGAATCGAGATGGGGTTCTGAATAGTTACTATGAAATAAGAAAGTCATAAACTCCCGGCAGTGCCGGGAGTTTTTCCGTGCATAGGGAGAAGGAAAAGAGTGTGTCCCGGAAAAATTCATGATATACTGAAAAGAGAAAATTCAACTTTTGGAAGGTTCCCGGAATGTCTGTTTTGGAAGAGAGGTGATTCGCCCGTGTATTTTAAACCTGAAAGAGGAGAATCAGGAAAAACTGAAAAGCGGAGAGGCAACACAAAGAAGGGTTGCGATTCCATAGAAAAATAGAGAAAAGCGTGCCTGGAGAACAGACACGCTTTTTAACGTCATGCAGAATGAAAAAGTCTGATGAATATTTGGAAGTACGATTTTAATTTGCACAATTCCGCTCACACAGGAACGCCAGCCCTTTCAGCAGAAGGTTCGGGTCATAGATATGAGGATGTAAAACGAGCGGTTCGACGAAGCGTGCCGCGCCGCCGGTGAGGATGAGGGTGGCGGGGGAGCCGAGTTCGGCTTCGATGCGCTGGACCATTCCGTCGAGCATCGCGGCCATGCCGACGATGGTGCCGGAGAGAATGCATTCTTCGGTGTTTCTGCCAATGATGCGTTTCGGGATCTGGAGGTCGAGCCGCGGGAGCTGGGCGGTCCGCTCGGAGAGGGCGCTAAGTCCCATATCGAGTCCCGGTGCGATGGCGCCGCCGCAGAAGACGCTGTTTTCCCGGATGACATTGAAGGTCGTCGCTGTTCCAAGATCCACGGTGATGACCGGCAGCGGATAATGTGCGGCGGCCCAGGCTGCATCAACGAGGCGGTCGCGGCCTACTTTTTCCGGTTCCGGGATGGAAAATGTCATGCCGAGATCACTTTCGGATGTGACGAGCAGCGGTTCTGTGCCGAACAGATTACGGACACATTCCTGCAGAAGCGTCAGAACCGACGGAACAACGCTGGAAATGATGACGCCCCGAAAGTCGGACGGGGAAAGATTCTTGTCTTCAAAAAGCTGCTCGATCGCAGATTCATACTGGCTGGCAGACCAGGTGTGGTTGATGTCAATCCGGGCTGTGAATTCGAGGGAATACGCTTGCTGCGGTGCGATCCGGACGCCGCCGAGCGTAACGGTTGTGTTCCCGATATCAATGGCTAAAATCATAAAAATACCTCGCGATTATTTTAAAAGTAGAGCTCTTTTGTACTTTTATTATAAAGCCTTTTTGCATCAATGGCAAACAGGATTGGTTGTAATCTGTTTTTCTGTCTGCTATACTTAAAACTATCATAGGAAAAAAGTTGCTTCGAGGCAGCAGAACGGAGTTACAATGGAAAATCTTGACGGAAAATGTGTTGTACTTGGTGTGACAGGCGGAATTGCCGCCTATAAAATGGCAAATGTGGCGAGCGGTCTTCGGAAAGCCGGAGCAGACGTGCATGTCATCATGACCGAAAACGCGACGCAGTTCATCACCCCGCTGACGTTCGAGACGCTGACCAACAACCGCTGCGTGGTCGATACGTTTGCGCGTGATTTTAAATATGAGGTGACGCATATTTGCTGGCAAAAGCGGCGGATCTGATTATGATTGCCCCGGCTACCGCCAATGTGATTGCAAAAATGGCACACGGCATTGCAGATGATATGCTGACAACGGTGGTGCTCGCAGCGAAGTGCAAAAAGCTGGTCTCTCCGGCGATGAATACGGCGATGCTGGAAAATCCGATTACGCAGGATAATCTGGCGACGCTGAAAAAATACGGTTTCGGCATCATCGAGCCGACCGTGGGAATGCTGGCGTGCAAGGACGTCGGAAAAGGAAAACTGCCGGACCCGGAGGTGCTGCTCGATTATATCGCGATGGAGCTTGCCCGCGAAAAGACGCTCGCTGGTGTGCGTGTCACCGTGACTGCAGGCCCGACGCAGGAATCCCTCGATCCGGTGCGGTATCTGACGAACCATAGCAGCGGCCGCATGGGATACGCGATTGCGCGGGAGGCGATGCTCCGCGGCGCGCAGGTAACGCTGATTTCCGGCCCGGTTTCATTAGCCCCGGTTCCAGGCGTTGCGATGCGACCGGTGACGACGGCGAAGGACATGCTGGAGGCGGTGCGGGAGACATTGCCGGAGACGGATATTCTGATTAAGGCGGCCGCGGTTGCTGATTACCGGCCTGTGACGGTGGCGGATCAGAAAATCAAAAAGAAGGACGGTGACATGAGCATTCCGCTGGAGCGCACCGACGATATTCTGGGATGGGTGGAAAAGAACCGTCATCCGGGGTTGTTTGTATGCGGCTTCTCGATGGAAACCGAGAACATGGTGGAAAACTCGCGTGCAAAGCTGGAGAAGAAGCATCTGGACATGATCGCGGCAAACAATTTGAAGACAGAGGGTGCCGGCTTCGGTGTGGCGACGAATGTGGTGACGCTGATCACGAAGGACGGCATCAAGGAGCTTCCGCTCATGGGAAAAGACGAAGTGGCGGGCTGCCTGTTGGATGAGATTGCGGCGCGGCGGTGATCATGTTGAAGTGTGACTTTTTTTCGTTTCCTGGTTGACGCGGGAAAAATGAATGCGTTATAATAAGCACAGGCGCAGCGGCGCACTTTACTTTTACGAAAACAACGAACGATAGGATGGATAAACGTGGAAACGGAAACAGGGGAAGGCTATGCAGAGCTTTCTTCCGTTTCTGTTTCGTTTTTTTAAGGAGAAATTCGGATATGATATTTGAAACACATGCACATTATGACGATGAGAAATTTGATGAAGACCGCGCAGAGCTGCTTTCCTCGATGCAGGAAAACGGGATCGGGCGTATCATCAATGTCTCGGCAAATCTGGAATCACTGGAAAATACAAGAAAACTGATGGAAGCGTATCCGTTCATCTACGGCGCGTTCGGCCTTCACCCGGATGAGGTGGGCGATCTGAACGAGGACGTGATGGCGCGGATGCGGGAACTCTGCCGCATGGAAAAGGCGGTCGCGGTCGGTGAGATTGGCCTTGACTATTACTGGGACAAGGAGAATCATGAGAAGCAGGAATACTGGTTCCGCCGTCAGATTGCGCTTGCTCGGGAAGAAAAAACTTCCGATGATTATTCACAGCAGGGAGGCGGCGGCCGATACGCTCCGCGTCATGAAAGAAGAAAAATCGGAGGAGATCGGCGGCGTCATTCATTGTTTTTCCTACTCTGTGGAGATGGCAGAGGAATACCTGAAAATGGGATTTTATCTTGGCATTGGCGGCGTGGTGACGTTCAAAAATGCAAAGAAGATCAAAGAAGTGGTTCAGATGGCTCCGATGGAGCGCATTCTGCTGGAAACAGACAGTCCGTATCTGGCACCGGTTCCGTACCGGGGAAAACGAAATTCATCTCTGTATCTGCCGTACGTTGTGCAGGAGATCGCAGAACTCAAGGGAATTTCGGAAGAAGAAGTCATTGAGACGACAGAAAAAAATGCGGTCAGACTGTTTCGAGCAGAGGAATAGGAAGCGATACCAGAGGTGTTTCTTCTGTTTTATTTGTTCGGATCAATTCCGTCTGGCCGGGCAAATTGAATAGGAGAAAGCGAAAATGGTTGATAAAACAATGATGGGCGACAAATGCGCCGAGCTGGTGCGCGCCGCGATGATCGGTGCGCTCGCAGTGACACTGGGAAACCCGACAGCCGTTTATGCAGCAGAAGAGGAAACGGCCGATCCGGGACAGATTGGAATTGAGATTGCAGGGGAAGCAGCCGTTGGGGCTGCTTCTTTTTGCGTGGAGGAAGATGCGGCGGAGGAGGCACCTGCGGAAGCGGAAGAGGTGACAGAACCGGAAGGTACGCAGAATGATGAGATGGAAGAGGAAAGTGGATCCGAGGGAAAAGAAGATGAGACAGTCCGGAGGAACCGGAACCGCAGGAGCCTGACGGCGGAGAGAATGCAGGAATGACGGAACCGGGAAAAACGGGCGAGACAGAACCAGAGGGGCCGGAAAATGCAGAACCGGGAGAGGCAGGCGAGACAGAGCCAGAGGAGCCGGAAATCCAGAACCGGGAGATCAGGGAGACATGCCGGAAACACCGGGAAACAGTGAAATGGATGGATCGTGGCCGGGCGAAGGGGAAGATATTTCCAACGATCCATGGCCGGGGCAGGAAGAAATCGGCGGCGGGAGATGGGGAGCAGATGGAACCGCCGGAGGAAGAAAACGGATCTGCAGGAAGTGATGATGCAACTGGTGGGGACAAGACGGCAGAAGTCTCTTCGGATTCTGATTTATCACAGTCTGCGGAACCGCCAGCCGCCGAGGCTGAACCCGTCTTTTCGGCAGAGCAGGAAGCTGAGCGCACGCGGGAAAGCTACAGTGAGTGGCAGGCGGCAGAAGCTGAAAAAGTCACGATTTCCCGTATGCCGTGGCTGTTTCATACGGTTGAAAAAACATATGCTATCGCCGATGTGAATTCCTGGCTTCACGTCCGCGAAGGAAAAGGCACAAATCAGAAAATCGTCGGAATCCTGCCGAAGGGAAGCCTCTGTTATATTTTAGCGGATGCGGATTCTGACTGGGTTTATGTGGAATCCGGCGATGTCCGTGGATTTGTCTGCGCGCGGTATCTCCTGCGCGGAGAAGAGGCTGAAAAAGAGGTAAACCGTTGGCAGGAGGAAAGTTTTCCCATGGCGGAAATGTGGGTGAAGCCATGGAATAATAAGGCGTACACCTATACATATGCAACGACGAGAACACTTCTTTCTTCTGACGAAGCGCGCGGCGAGGTCCTGCAGTACGCGAAAAAATTCCTGGGAAATCCGTACGTCTGGGGCGGGACGAGTCTTACAAACGGCTGCGACTGTTCCGGCTTTGCCCAGCAGATTTTTGCTAATTTCGGGTATACCCTTCCGAGAACCTCACGCCAGCAGGCGAAAGCTGGAACACGCATTCCGGTGCAGGAGGCAAAGCCTGGTGATCTGCTGTTTTACCAGCGGGAGAGCGGGTTTATTTACCATGTCATGATTTATCTCGGTGATGGAAAAGTAATCCACGCTGGAAGCGAGGCGACGGGGATTCTGATTTCAGATTTTAACTATGAGAAATCGACAGAATTTGCTGTGCGGGTGATTTCGGAGGAAATACGTGAGAGCAAAATAGAAACGGGAGATGTGGATAATGGGAGAAAAGAAGGAAACTCTGTGGATAACCAGACAACAGAAAACGGGAATGGTGGAAAACAGAAGGCGGGAGCAGAAAATGTGCAGAATACAAGTGCAGAAAACAGTACCGCAGGTGATCGGTTGGAAAAGCGCTTCGGGAAAATATCTCGGCAATTTTAAACTGACCGCTTACTGCAACTGCGCCGTCTGCTGTGGCCGCTGGGCGGGCGGCCCGACCGCATCCGGGAAAATGCCGGTGCAGGGACGGACCATTGCAACCGGCGTTCTGCCGTTTGGAACGAAGCTGAATATCGGCGGAAAAATTTACACGGTCGAGGACCGCGGCACGCCGTACGGCCACATTGATATCTATATGGAACGCCATGCAGACGCAGAGGAGTTCGGCGTGCGCTACGCGGATGTATATCAGTCAGAAGAAATCTGATAAAATTTGCCGATCACGGCGGCATGTGCATCCGTGCCGTGGCCGATATACGGAGTCCTTGCAATCGGGAGATCCGGTCCGGCCGCCTGGCGGACAAGCTGCGGCATATCCGGCGTCAGCTGGTCGCGTTCCATCTGGGAAAATGTTCCGAGGAGAATACCATTGATCTGTTCAAAGGCATGCATCATTTTCAGCTGGGACAGAAACGTAACCATCTGCGGAACGCCGCCGCCCATGGCTTCGAGGAGCAGGATTTTTCCGCGGAAATCCGGCTGAAAATCCGTTCCGGCGAGCTTCAGAAAACAGCGGATATTTCCGCCGATCATCACACCTTCCATGTGATCGCCCTGCAGAAATGTGCAAGGGAGGTCGAAGAGGCTGGGAGACTGCCGGAAAAGCGTTTTGGAACAGAGTGATCTGTTCGGCGCTGTGGTCGTACAGCAGATTTCGAACCTGATACAGCATCGACTCATTTCCAGTCGCAGTCGTGACAGCATTGACAATCGTCGTGAGATCACTGTATCCCCAGAAGCGCTTGCTGGAGGCGGCGATGACAGAAAAATCCAGATACGGCAGAACTTCATTCGCCATATCGCCGCCGGAAACATCAAAAATATCCGTGATTTCTGGGTCACAGTAAAGGTTCATAAACGCATCCGCCCGCTCCGCGCCCGTGCCGGAAAAGCCGGAACCGTTGTCGTAGAGGCAGGGGCTTAAAACAGGATCGAAGCCCAGCTCCCGCAGAATCTGACAGAGACGCGCCAGATCGGCGGAAAAGGAAGGATGCATGGGGTTGGAGCAGGCGGTAATACCAATTTTATGAGACATAAAGATTCCTTTCTCGGAGTAAAACAAGGCAAAATCTGCATTTTCGTGGCACACCGGTACAGCTTTTTCTTTGAATTTGCAAAGCAGATTTAGAGATCGCCGGTGTTTGCAGAATGCCGTTTTGGACAAAAATTATAAAGCTTTGAGGTCATCAATCAGTGTCTGCACTTCCTCTTCCGTCGTTGCCCAGCTGGTGCAGAACCGCGCAATATTTCCGCCGTCCGCGGATTTCCCCATTGGCTCGAAAATATAGCGTTTTTCCAGAGTTTCCTTCTGCGCATCGGTGAGAATCACAAACTGCTGATTCGTAAAACTCTCCACCCAGAATGGAATCCCCTGCGCCGCAAATGCTTTGCGGAGTTTCATGGCAAGTTCATCGGCGCGGCGTGTCGCAGTAAAATAAAGATCATGCCCCAGCAGGCAGTGGAACTGCAGTCCGAGCAGCCATCCCTTTGCGAGGACAGCGCCGTTCTGTTTCATGTAGGCTTTGAACCGCTTTTTCAGCGAGTCAGCTGTAAGCACAACGGCCTCACCAAACAGCGCACCGCATTTCGTTCCGCCGAAATAGAAAACATCTGTGAGAGCAGCGAGATCCTCGAGAGAAACATCATTCTTCTCTGATCCAAGCCCGTATCCAAGCCGTGCCCCGTCCACAAACAGATACATATCATACTTCCGGCAGACCTCGTGAATCTTCGTCAGCTCCTGCAGCGAATACAGCGTTCCCTGCTCAGTCGGAAATGAAAGATATACCATCTTCGGCTCCGTCAGATACTCCGGCTCACCGCCTTCATAATAAGCCGCCGCACACGCCGCAATCTGTTCCGCCGAAATTTTACCATCCGTATTCGGCAGCTCCAGAATCTTATGCCCGGTATTTTCAATCGAAGCCGCCTCATGGCAGTTAATATGTCCGGTATCCGCCGCAATCACACTCTGCACCGGCGAAAGCGCTGCCGCCGTCACAATAAAATTCGCCTGCGTCGCCCCCGGAAAAAACTGAAAACCGCCCGCATCCGCACAATGAATCTTCTCCCGAATCAGCTCCGCAGCCTTCTCACACCATTCATCCTCCCCATATCCACCATAACTGTTCCCATTAATAGCCCCCAGCGCCTCCAGAATCTCCGGGTGCGCACCGTGATTGTAGTCATTATTAAATCGTATCATCAGTTTATGTTCTCCTTAATTTGAATTTGAAAAATGCTGTTTCCATTATACGGCATCTGAAGGAAAACAGCAATTGGAGAACAAAAAGAGAAAATGCAAAAAAATGCAGAAGGAGGATTATCTGCATCGTACAATATTGGAGCAAGATATTTTATCCGTGAAATTTTAAAACCCTTACCGGCAACGGAAAGGTCTTTGCTGGAGGCAAAAGTTCCTGCAGTAAAGAGTAGAACCTCATGTGTTTATGCGGATTTGAGAGACTTAATTTCAGAAATGGAACTGCGAAAAGCAGCATAAACACAGGCGGATATACCGTGGACTACCTGTTATGTGGAGACCTGCCGTATCCGGCATGGAAGAAGCGCGTATCCGCGCAAGATCTAAGAAACAGGCGTATCCGCCGATATTTTGTCTGCCGCCTAAAGCGGTCTGAAGCACGTAACTTTAGTCATGTGAGGTTCAGTTCGTATAAAAACAGTATCGGAAAATAAGAAAAGAACCGACAGAGAAATCTGAGAACTAAACTAAAGATTTCCCCGCCGGTTCTTTTTCTATGCATCTATTTTCATCCATTATATATTTCGCATTGACTTTTTATATACCGATTGGTATAATGATAACAGAAACACACATAAGAAACCTGCAAAATCCAACAAAATTCGTCAAAATTGCCAAAAACTCACGCAATTCGACCATCACACACAAAAGCAGACTTCTTAAATACAAAATCAACAAAAGCATTTTAAACCAAAACAAATGCCAACTCACACGTAACAAACAACCACCCAAACACACCGCGGCCAGGCGAACTCCAGAGAGCGTCCCTTCCGCAACAAAGAGGATTCAAAATGGACAATCGTCAGCTAATCATGAACTCAGCTCTGACCCTCTTCTACGAAAGCGGGTACGACGCCGTCGGTGTTCAGCAGATCGTAGACTCCGCCGGAGTATCCAAACCAACCCTGTACTATTACTTCGGCAGCAAACAAGGCCTCCTCGAAGCCCTGCTAAACGAGCACTTTCAGCCCATGGAACAAAAACTCATCGAAGCCTCCGAAACCGGGAAAAACATCCCCGAAAAACTGTACCGCATCGCACGTGCCTTCTTCAACGGAGCCTCCGAAGACCCGAAATTCCATATGCTGATGATGGCACTGTTCTATTCCGGAAGAAAAAGCGAAGGCTTCCGCACCGTATACCCAATGATTGACCGGTTCTATCACCTGTGCGTCGACGTCTTCGACAACGCCAGCGCCGAACTCGGCAACATGAACGGCCGTCAGGAACAATTCGCCGTAGGCTTCTCCGGAATCCTGATGCACTACCTGATGATGACAGCAGGAGATCAATCCGATCTTTCCAACCTCGTCGTCCGGGACGAAGAAGTCTACCGTCTGGTACACCAGTTCATGTATGGAATTTACTCATAACCCAAAAACAAGGAGGACAAACAAAATGGCACCATGGTATGAAGAGGCAGAATTTTATCACATCTATCCGATCGGACTGACCGGTGCGCCGAGGAAAATGAATCGGAAGAAACCGTACACCGCTTTTCCACACTGGAACAGTGGCTTCCGCATATCGCAGATCTCGGTTGTACCGCAATCTATATCGGCCCCTTGTTTGAATCAACCACACATGGATACGACACAAAAGATTACAAACAGGTAGACCGCCGCTTAGGCGACAACGCGGACTTTGCCGCATACGTAAAAAAAGCCCACGAACTCGGCATCAAAGTCGTCGTAGACGGTGTCTTCAACCACACCGGCCGCGAATTCTTTGCCTTCCGCGACATTCAGGAAAAAAGAGAACAGTCCCCGTACTGCGGATGGTACAAAGGAATCTGGTTCGGCGGAAACACCTGCTATAACGACGGATTCTCCTACGAAGCATGGAGAAACTGCTTCGAACTCGTCAACCTGAATCTCCAGAACCAGCAGGTCCGCGACTATCTCCTTGATGTCATCGACTTCTGGATCGACGAATTCGACATCGACGGCATCCGTCTCGACTGCGCCGACTGCCTGGATTTCGGCTTCATGGAGCAGATGCGCGCACGCACATCCGCCAAAAAACAGGATTTCTGGCTGATGGGCGAAGTCATCCACGGCGACTATGCGCGCTACATCGGAGACGGCCAGCATCTGCTGCACAGTGTCACAAACTACGAGCTTCACAAAGGACTTTATTCGGGACATAACGATCATAACTACTTCGAAATTGCACATACGATCCGCCGCGAATTTGACGAAAACGGCGGCATTTACAAAGGAAAGAAACTGTACAGCTTCGTTGACAACCACGACGTAGACCGTCTGGCCAGCAAGCTGAACGTAAAAGAAAACATGATTCCAATTTATGCGCTGCTGTACTTCCTGCCGGGCATCCCGTCCATCTATTACGGATCGGAATTCGGCATCGAGGGAAGAAAAGAAGGCGGAAACGACGATCCGCTGCGTCCGGCGCTGAATCTGGAAGAACTGGAGAAAAATCCGCCGGCAGAAAAACTTCCGGCATGGATCAAAACATTATCAGACGTCAGAAAAAAACATCCTGCAGCACGAACGGGAAGATACCGCGAACTCATGCTGACCAACCGCCAGTATGCCTTTGCACGCCTGGATGAGACAGACGCTCTGATCACAGCAGTAAATAATGATGAAAACCAGAGTGCGGGAGTCTGGATTCCTGCATCTTGCGACGGAACATGGAAAAACGCGGTAACCGGAGAAGCCATTTCTCCGGAAAATGGAAAACTTTTTGTTGAAGTACCTCCGTGCGGCTGTGTTCTGATTGAAAAAGAAGCATAAAGGGGATTTTTTCTATGAAGGAAACTGCGAAAACAACGGCAAAAACAACAGCAAAAACCAGAAAAGCGCCAAAAAAACCGGCGGGCTATCAGCCAAGATTTTCTGAACTGGATCAGTACTTATTTGGACAGGCAACCCATTACGATATTTCCGGAAAATGGGTGCGCACCTGGACAAAAAAGACGGCAAAGTAGGAGCCTGGTTCACCGTATGGGCTCCGCATGCGGCGGAAGTATCTGTCATCGGCGAATTCAACGGCTGGGATGCCCATGCCAATGTGATGCGGAAAGTCGGCGAGGACGGCGTTTATGAAGTGTTCATTCCGGGCGTGACCGAGGGAATGATGTATAAATATTACATCCGCACACCGGACGGAAGAGAACTGTACAAAGCAGATCCATACGCATTTGCATCCGAAAAACGGCCGGGTACCGCGTCAAAAGTAGCGGAAATCGAAGGCTACCGCTGGGGTGACAGCGAATGGCTGACGAACCGCAAAAAATTTGACGTTCAGAAATCCGCGCTCTCCATCTACGAAGTGCACCCGGGCTCCTGGATGAAACATCCGTGGTCCGAATCCAACCCGGACGGATTTTACAATTACGTTCAGTTCGCACATTCGCTTGCCGATTACGTAAAAAAAATGGGCTATACCCACGTAGAGCTGATGGGAATTGCAGAGCATCCCGTTTGACGGTTCCTGGGGCTATCAGGTAACGGGCTATTACGCACCGACCTCCCGCTACGGAACACCGAAAGAGTTTAAATATCTTGTTGATTATCTGCATAAAAATAAAATCGGTGTTATTCTGGACTGGGTACCGGCACACTTCCCGAAAGATGCGCACGGCCTTGCTGATTTTGATGGCCAGCCGCTGTATGAGTACGCCGACCCGAGAAAGGGCGAGCACCCGGAGTGGGGAACGAAGATCTTTGATTACGGCAAAAATGAAGTGAAAAACTTTATGCTGGCAAATGCGCTTTATTGGGTAGAAGAGTACCACGTAGACGGTCTCCGTGTCGATGCTGTTGCTTCGATGCTGTATCTCGACTACGGAAAAGAGCCGGGCCAGTGGGTGCCGAACAAGAACGGCGGAAATGAAAATCTCGAAGCCGTCGAGTTCTTCAAACACCTGAATACCCTGGTGCGCGGACGAAACAAAGGTGTCATCATGATTGCCGAGGAGTCCACAACGTGGCCGAAGGTAACGGGAAGCGTAGAGGACGGCGGCCTGCATTTCTCCTACAAATGGAACATGGGATGGATGCATGACTTCCTCGATTACATGAAGCTCGATCCATACTTCCGCAAATACAACCATAACAAGATGACCTTCGGCATGACCTATGCATTTTCCGAGAACTACATTCTGGTGCTCTCGCACGATGAGGTTGTCCACTTGAAATGCTCGATGATCAACAAAATGCCGGGCGATCTGGAGGAAAAATTCCAGAACCTGATGGTAGGCTATGCTTTCATGTTCGGGCACCCGGGCAAAAACTTCTGTTCATGGGACAGGATTTCGGACAGCTCCGCGAGTGGAGCGAGGAACGCGAGATCGACTGGTTCCTGCTGGCAGATGAGGGGCATCAGCATCTGCAGACCTTCTTCAGTGACCTGCTGAAAATGTACCGCAAGTACCCGGCACTCTACGCGAACGACTGCGGCTACGAAGGCTTCCAGTGGATCAATGCCAACGACGGCGACCGCAGCATTTACAGCTTCGTCCGCTGGTCACCGACAGGAAAAAACAACCTGTTGTTCGTCTGCAATTTCACACCGGTCGAGCGTCCGGATTATATGTGTGGCGTACCGCGCAAAAAACAGTACCGCCTGATACTCGACAGCTCCGATATGAAATACGGCGGCCCGACCGAAAAACGCCAGGTAGCCTACCGTGCCAAAGAGGGAGAATGCGATGGCCAGCCATATCGGATTGCATATGCACTTCCGGCGTATGGTGTGGCGGTGTTCAGCTTCTAAAATAAGATAGCTACTAATTTTCATTAATATCATGACCGGCAGAGAACGAAAGAGATTTCTTAAATCTGTCGGTCATTGTGTTTTGTGTTCGAAGGAAAAGAGGTGTTGATTTGATGAAAGAAGAAAGAAAAGAGCCGATACAGATTCCGCACATCCAGACAATCAACGATCACATTTCCTATCTTACACCGACAGAACATCCACTTTCGGCAAATGTTGTGATCATCGAGGGTGATGCATTTTTCTGGGTATATGACGTGGGAAATCATCCTGCGGTTTCAGAAATTCTGCAGAAAAAGTCAGAACAGACAGGAAAAGAAATTCGGGTGATTTTATCCCATTTTCATCCCGACCATATCGGGAATCTGTCGGAGATTTCGTGCGAAGCGGTTTACCAGGGGAAAAATACGTTTCGTTATACAAAAACAGGAACTGTGATAGAAGAAGATACGTGGTTTCAGGACGGTGACGTGTGGTTACATTTATTTCCGATTCCATCGAGTCATGCCAAAGGATCGCTTGCATTGGAAGTGGATGAGACGTGGTGCTTTCTCGGGGATGCGGCATATGCGACGCAGAAAAACGGACAGACCGTTTATAATGCCGAGCGCCTGCTGGCAGAAATCCGAGTTCTGAAAAACGTGCGTGCGCCGCATTTTTTCCTAAGTCACAGCGAACCGTTTCAGCAGAACAAAGAGGATGTGCTGGAATGGATGGAAGCGATTTATGAGAAACGGAAACGAGATGAATCATATATAAAAACACCCCAGCGCTTATGACAGGGAGTCCTTCGAGGCTGAATCAGTTATGCCACTTCGGCAATTCACTTTCTTTCACCGAAACTGATTCAAGATCCATATTCGACCAATATGAGCCGATATCTGAACTTGTGAAGTATTCAAAATTGCCCGTGGAAGATTTCAGCTTTCCATTCTTGACTCCATTGCAGACATAAACCAGTTCGTAGTTTGTCCCATCCGAAAGGTTAAATCGAAAACTGGTCACATCTGCGCCTGTGATTTCCTCGACTTGTTTGTCTGTCAATGATAAGTTTTCAAACATATGATACAAGTCTGTTATATCAGTTTTTGCAACGACTATTTTCTTTTCTGCTGATACCGGTGCTCCCGCATAGTGGTACATTTCGACATTTTCAACATCTCCAACTTCAAAAGGAAAGTCGATATGGACCGTTTCTTTGCTACAGCCGACCAGTACCATCATTAAAATCAGAAAGGATATCAAATTTGTCGCTTTTTTCATATCATTGCACTCCTCGTCATGTTTTTGACAGGTCAAGAGTTCAAAAATCCTCTTGCAAGCGAGCTTGCATTAGCTTTTTGAGCCTGGTATCATGATGATTTGAGTATATCATAGTTTAACCGAATCAAGCAAGTCACCTGCTTCCATTGCGCGAAGCAATAAGCAGGGGGTTGGGACTTACTTGATTCGGTTAAAAAAACAAGGGAGATGAAAAAATGAATGAAATTATAGCTTTACAGAAATATGAAAACGAAGCACAACTTGCAAAAGAGCTGATTCGAGGATTTTGGCTGGCTCATGGTGATTATGTTATAACCGACGAAGAGGCCGCGGAGAATCTTGCTGCCTGGACAGACAAAGGGCATGTGTTTTATTTTATCTTAAAAGAAGAGATCCCCATTGGATTTGTGCATCTCGGAAGCCGCGGGGCGGAAGTTGACTGGATCGAAGATCTTTTCGTACTTCCGGAATACCAGGGAAACGGATACGGAAGTCATGCGATTGCGCTGGTCGAAGCCGAGATAAAAAAGTATTCTGAATCTGTCTATCTTGAGGTAGCTGCGCGAAATTTTGGAGCGATGAAACTCTATCATAGATTGGGATATCATTGCCTGAACACTGTGACGTTACGCAAAGATTTTCAACCGGAGAATTTTGAAGTGATTCGCAGCGAAGAGCTTTTGGGGTATCCGTTGGAAGTTAAGAAGTATATTAAGTAGAATCTCACGCCGATTTGCGCAGCAAATCCAGACCTCCCCACCGCCCGCCTCAATGTCAGCCCGGAAGTGCGTCTGTGTCGTCTGGGACTGTGCCCCAGGGCACAGTCCCAGGCGGCGCAGGTGCACTTCCGGGTGTCCGTTTTTTAAACAACCGCAACCCCCGCCATCCCCAGTACCGCCGCAATCGCAAACAGCACCAGCAGATGCACCGGATAAAACGCATAAAATGGATACTTCAGATTCAATCCTCGTTTTCCGTTATAAAAATGCACCGGGATCATCGCCAGAAAACAGGTGATTTCATTCAGGCTCAGCAGCGTAAGTACGGCGCAGCCAATTCCAATACAATACATCTTATTGTTACGCAGGTTATACATCAGAACAATCGTCAGAATTCCCATCGCACTGTAATCGGTTTTCAGCAGTGTAGCAACAGTGCATGCCGCTACGATCACCAGCAGTTTTCCAATGGAAACTTTCCAGTTGGCTCCCCGCCAGTTTGTACCGTCCTGATGCGTTTTTTCATCAATCTTCTGCAGGAAAATCATCATCACAAGGCCGATAAACAGAGTGAAAAATACATTCTGATAATTCAGATAAAACGGTTTTCCCGCAAATGCAAGGTCAAACGGAACTTCTGAAACCAGTGCGAAAATACCAAGATTCAGAGCATACTTTTTCACATCATGTGTATGTAGAAATCCCTCAATTAACAGAAAACAGAAAATTGGAAAACTGATTCGTCCGATGGCACGCATAATCATGTCCGCGTAATAAATCACAGCTGTGTTTCCTGTGGAGAGAAATGATGCGCCTCCGTCCGAAGCGTTCACCGCATCCAGAAGACCACGGGAAATCAGGATTCGGTCGAAAAGTACAGCTGCAGTGTGGTCGATCAGCATACAGACCATCGCAATGATTTTCAAGGTACTGCCGGGAATTTTACCGGCGCTTTTTACGGGTTTCGCAGTAGTAGCTGCCATATAAAACATCCTTTCTGGAACGCAAACGAAAGGCAGACTGTGCAAGCCGTCTGCGGATCAGGTTCCTGTAACGACAAACAGCAGAAAATCCTGCTGTTTTGCCAGAGTTGTAATACTATGATTATACGTTCTGAGGAGGTTAATGTCAAAGAAAAAACAGTTTGAAATAACGCAGAGTATGGAAGAATCTGCCAGTCGGGTAAATGAAAATAGAAAGCGTCTCCGGGCTCATCCCAAAACGAACGGGGCAGCGTACCAATTCGTAAACCAGAATTGGTACGCTGCCCCGTATTTTAAAATACATCCAGGTCTTTTCCGTTCACGACATATCCATCATACCCTGCATCCCGGATTTCATCCAGTATCGCAGTATCGCGCCATGCCATCTCGGCGGCAAGGTTTTTGTGGTTATCCTGTACATTCATATGGTAAATCCGGTGATACGTAACGAGCAGTTTCGGATTTGCCTTTTTTGCAACACCGGCAAGATCCGTGCTTAACGTATGCACTTCCCGGTGGTATTTCTGCCATTTTGGTTCGCGGCAGGAGATTCCGGCGGCGTATTCCACTTCGTGCAGCAGGATATCACAGCCTTTCGATTTTTCTGCCACGAGATCCAGCGGAGCGGTATCGCCGGTGATGACGATTGTGCGGTCCGGTGTGGTGAATTTATAGCCGTAGCATTCCAGTGTTCCGTGGCTGACCGGAAAAGCCTCCACCGTAACCAGGTCATCCCGGTAGACAATGCCGGATTCAATTTCTGTTACCTCAACGCGGTAGCCGGATTCGTTTGCTTTTTCGAAACCGTGAATTCGGAAATCAATGTCGGTTTCATAGGCCTGTAAGATATGATCGGTCATGTGCTGTAAGCCCTTTGGCCCGAAAACTTTCAATGGAACCGGGCGCTCCAGCACCCACGGAGTAAAAATCAGATCCGGGTACCCTGCGGTATGGTCTGTGTGAAGGTGCGTACAGAAGGCAACGGTCAGAAGATCCGGCCGCAGGGCATCCACGCCGTTAAAATAGGCGGCTGAGGCCTGGCGGACAACGCCAGGGCCAAAATCTACCAGATAAGCACGGTCACCGACCACGACAGCGGAGGAAGGTCCGTTGGCATTCGGACACGCATTTGGTGTGCCGGTTCCGAGAAGAACAAGTTTTGTCTGCATTCTTTCTCTTTTCCTTTTCTTTTTTGTTTCTGTTTCTGATTTTCTGTTACGATTTCTGCTTTTGCCTTATTTCTCTTCTTTTGATTCATTGTTTTTGGTTTCCGGAAGATGCTTAATGGAAATTCCGGTAAATCCATAGAAAATACTGAAAACCGGGGTCAGGTAAAGCAGGAATAAGTACGGGAAAAATGCCGACCATGCAACACCAAGTGTGCCGGCCATGTATACGCCGTAGCCATGCCATGGAATCATAGGACCAGCCATAGTTCCGGAGTCTTCGAGGCAGCGGGAAAGAATTTCCGGTGCAACCTTGCGCTCTTGAAAGACAGGTGCCATCAGACGGCCGGTCAGAACGTGTGCCATCGGCTGGGAGCAGCTGATGAGGCTGGTCACGTAACCGACAATCATCGTTGCAAGGATCATACCTCCATCGCTGTTGATTCTCTTTACAATCGCCTGAAGAATGTGATCCAGTACACCGAGTTTTTCCAGCATGCCGCCCATGCCGACAGCAAAGCAGATAATGGCTACGTACTGGAGCATGCTTCCCATGCCGCCGCGGTTTAAGATGGATTGTAATACCGGTTCTTCGATTGTGGTTGTGTAACCGTTGTAAGCTGTGCGGATGATGCCCTGCAGAGTATCGTGCTGCACGAAATAGGAAACAAATCCGGCAGCGAAGCTGGAAAGACCAAGTGCAGAGATCGCATTTACTTTGCAGAGGAGCAATACAATAATCAGGATGGCAGGGATCATGGTAATCCATCCGAGCTGGAATTCACCGTTTAAAGCATCGATGTAAACGGTAATGCTTCCCTCGGTATAGCTTCCGCTGGTCTGCTGGAAACCGAGAATAGTAAAAAGAATTAAGGTTATCACATATGTTGGAAGGGTGGTCCAGAGCATCGAGCGGATATGATCGCCAAGTTTGGCATCTGCAACGGCCGGAGCAAGGTTTGTGGTATCGGAAAGAGGACTTAATTTGTCACCGAACATGGCACCGCAGATGACAGCACCGGCTACCATGCCAGGATGGATACCCATGGCGTTTCCGATCGCCATCATGGCAACACCTGCGCTTCCGGCGGAACCATAGGAAGTACCGGTTACAATACTCAAAATGGAGCAGAACAGCAGCGTCAGAGGCAGCAGCCAGGACGGGTTAATCATTTTTAAGCCCCAGGAAATGATGGTGGCAATGGTGCCACTCTGCAGCCAGGTGCCGATCATGACACCGATGGCCATCAGAAGGCAGAGCGTCGGGACGACCATACGGATGGCATCGTATGCGCCGGCAACAATGTTGGCGTAAGAAATACCGAAAATCTTACAAAACAGATAGATAAAAATCCAGCTTGCAAACAGGCCGATCATAGGACCGCCGGTTTTCAGGCGGATACAGACTGCGACGGATACGATGATCAGCAGCAGCAAAAGCAGTGACTGTGGCAGATTGAGTTTTTTTTCTTTCGTTCCGCTCATAAAAAAATCCCCCATTCATAGGTAAAATGATTTGCCCATTCAACGCGTTAAAGTAGAAAAGACATGTAATATATTATAATGGTGAAATGCAGAAAAAGCAAGGGAAATTCTCTTGATTTTTTTGTTCTATGGTTGCTATAATAAGCGTGAGTGTGGGGCGGAGGATAAACTTCGGCCCTTTTGCAGCTAACTATAAACGGAATCAACAAGATAAAGAGGTTAAATCAATGACAAGAATAGACATTATTTCAGGTTTCCTGGGCGCAGGAAAAACAACCCTGATCAAAAAACTCCTCGGAGACGCACTGAAAGGCCAGCAGGTTGTCCTGATCGAGAACGAATTCGGTGAAATCGGAATCGACGGAGGCTTCTTAAAAGATGCCGGTATCGAAATCCGTGAAATGAACTCCGGCTGCATCTGCTGCTCTCTTGTGGGAGACTTCGGCGCAGCATTAAAAGACGTTATCACCAAATATCACCCGGACCGCATCATCATCGAGCCGTCCGGCGTAGGTAAACTCTCCGACGTCATCAAAGCGGTTGACGGCGTAGAAAAAGAAGCAGGCGTAGCCCTGAATTCCGCAACAACCGTAGTCGACGTTATGAAATGCAAAATGTATCTCAGAAACTTCGGCGAATTCTTCGAGAATCAGGTAAAGAGCGCAGGAACCATCATCCTGAGCCGTACCGATAAAGCCGATACGGAAAAAGTAGAGGCAGCTGTAAAAATGCTCCGCGAACTGAATCCGGAAGCACACATTATTACCACACCGGTTGAAGTACTGGGTGGTAAGAAAGTACTCGATACGATGGAAGGTGCCATCATCAACCTTGCGCAGGTAGAAGAGGAAGAGCATCATCACCATCATCATGACCACGACGAGTGCTGCTGCGGCCATGACCACGATGAGGAGCATGAGCACCATCATCACGATCATGAGCACGAGCATCACTACGACGAAAATGGTGTATGCAGCTGTGGACACCATCACGACGAGGATGAGCAGGGCCATCATCATCACCATCACGCAGATGAAGTATTTACATCCTGGGGCCGCGAGACACCGCGGAAGTACACGAAGGATGAGCTTGAGAAGATTCTGAAGACTTTAAGCGATTCCGAGGAGTACGGTATCGTCCTGCGTGCAAAGGGTATGCTGCCGACCGTTGACGGTACGTGGCTGCACTTTGACCTCGTACCGGGTGAGTATGAGGTTCGTAACGGCAGTGCAGACTACACCGGACGTCTGTGCGTCATCGGTTCTAGCTGGCAGAGGACAAGCTTGCTGAGCTGTTCGGACTGTAAGGAGGGGCACATGGCATCAATACCGCTTTATCTTATTAATGGCTTCCTGGAGGCAGGCAAGACGACGTTTCTGGAAGACGTCCTGCTGAATGGAGATTTTGCTGACGGGCAGAAAACACTTCTGATTCTCTGCGAGGAAGGAGAAGTGGAGTATAATCAGTCTGCCCTGACGAATTTAAATATGTTATCGCTGACGGTAGATGAGGAGCAGCAGTTCAGTGCATCCTTCCTGAACGACTGTGTAAAGAAATACCGTCCGAAGCGTGTCTTTGTGGAAATGAATGGCATGTGGGATCCGTCCTGGATGGTTTGAGCAGCGTCTTCCGGCAGGGCTTGAGATCG
>ENA-OQED01000291-OQED01000291.1-human-gut-metagenome-genome-assembly--contig:-NODE-291-length-20776-cov-1.720035_pt1 | contig 20776 bp, 15 predicted proteins | sample MGYA00242790_ERZ504625 | MGnify/ENA primary metagenome ERZ504625 (study PRJEB26092, sample SAMD00036345) | human gut metagenome | host: Homo sapiens | study: EMG produced TPA metagenomics assembly of...
GGGCGTGTTCTTTTACTGCATTACTTCTTGCCGCATCCAATACAGACTGCGGTGCATATTCACCCTGGTCTAAAAGCTGATGGATACGTCCGCTGACATCTTCCCATGATAAAAATGCCTTATCTAAGATATGGTCTGTAACCGTATGCCCCACTGCGATCTGCATCCCGGTTTCATCAAACCAGACTGAATATTCCTTTCCATCAATCTGAAAGCCTTTTCCACCTTTACGGTATTCACGCTTTACAAACTCCGTATATTCCTCCCGGTGTCTGTTCGCTCATGAAATTATAGATGATCCGGAGCTGGCTGGCTTTCCGGTTTCCTCCTGTCCGTAAGATCTCATCAACAACTTCCTCTGGAATCGGGATTTCTCCGGCATAAAGGGCAGCTGCCCTTTCCTCGATGTTCCGCCTTTGTTCATCTGCAGTTGGATATTCGGGCAAAGATAAAGCAGAGGCGATCTCTTCCTCTGCTTTACTCAATCCATCTTCTCTTGTATCTTCGACTAACTGTATACCAATTCCGTCAAGATGCTCTCTTCCGCTGTTGCCATCAGTGCGTTCATGTGTGCTGTCCATGCCATCGGATCTGCTTCCTTGTCCGGTGCCGGATTCTTCTCCAGTAATTTCTCCATCTGGCTGTCCATTCTCTCCTGTGCTGCTTTCTCGATCTGTTCCAGATGGCTGTTCAGCTTCCCGGTCAGGAACAGGCTCTGATAAAGGCTGTTCTTGTGTTCCTTCAGAAATGTCCTCCGCAGCATCCCGTATTTCCCGATCGTCACTTCTTCCTCTTCGACGGTCAGATTCGGAAACAGGTAATCTCCCTTGCGATGATATGTCAGTTCCATAATCGGTTCCTCCTTCATTTTCAATATTTTCTTCTTTTTTCGTTTCTGCATCCCGGTTTTTAGTTTCACGCATTAACGTGGTAAAGTTATTATAATTCCTTTCCTTTGAAATTTCAACCTCTTTTCTCGCTTCTTCCAGAGAAATTTTATGTACAATTCTTCCAATATCGATCAGAATACTCTCACTGAGCTGACTCACTGCATTTCCAAGGAATGTAAGGGCAGACAGATGGTTGTAATCTGTGATGTGCATGAAATCCTCTTCTTCCAGAAGTTCCATTGGCTCAATCCCACATCGTCTGGAAAGCATATAGTAAACACTGTCTGTTACCAGCTGACGGAAATCACTGCGGATCGTCACCTCATCCAAATCTTCCAGATAAGTATTTTCTACTGCATATTCCAATCCATCCAGATATTCTTCCAGATTGTCACTGACCATCTCCCTTGCGACCGCCATCAATGCGTCCTGCAAGGTTGCCGTATCCTTTTCTTCCAGACCATAGACCTCTTCCAGATGCGTAAGGATCTCTTCTCTCTGGTGTTCCTGCATCTGCCACAGATACGGGCTTCTGCCTCCGGCTACCATGTGGGTGTCCGAAATATCAAACACATAACGAAGTTGGTGTTCTGCCAGGTTTCATCAAACAGGGCAATTCCTCTTGCACCACGATTTACCCAGCGTAACATCTTTTCATTCCATAGTTCCAGTGATGCACAGGCTGTTGCGTCTGGACGCTGTGCATGGATCAGAAGCTGGTCTGAAAAAGAATACCGATATAACCTTGATGCTGTGTCCATATAATCCATCCAATCCCCTGGCGAACTGCTCACTGATACGGCATGTTCCTGTATCAAGTTTCGGATGTCCTGTAGTTTAGACATTTAACTTCCCTCCTGTCAATAAAAAACAGCCTACTCTTTTTAGAATTGGCTGCATAAAATGTACTTTACTTTTCGGAGAGAAAATGCTATATTCTAATTGAAAAGAGTAACCGCCCACAAGGTGGATGCTCCTGGATTAGGTTTTAATTTATTTTGCTCTCAAAGAGAGCTGCCTATCCTGTTGGCAGACAGGGTAGGCTATTTTTTTCGCTTGTTGTCCCTATTATCCAAATAGGCAAGCAAAGCAATCAGAAACGTACCGCCTAAGAACAATAAGCTCAAGACTTCGTATGTATCCATTCGCTCCACCTCCCTTCTTCTGTATCCCTTAACGGGATCTGAAAATCCAGGAGGTTTTTACCAACCCTGTACACGGTTACTCCAGTAATATTCTAACAGGTAACTCTCCGCAAAGCAATTCCTTTTTACTTCATACGGTTTTATATTCTGTTTTTCTCTTATTCTCTGGCCAATGCAGTTTCCATTCCAGATATTCCTCTTCTGTGATTCTTCCATCGCCCAGTTTCTGCTTTTTCCCCATCCATTCCTGCAGATAAGACATTGTTTTTTTATCCCTTATTGTGATTCCAACTGTTTCACTTTCTGAATCATTTAGCAGGAACAGATGAAAAAGCCCTCTATTTTCTTCATCCATCCAGAATAAAGTTTCCATTAATTCGTCCATTGTCGCAATTCCAGGACTTAAAAAATTCCGGACATCAACTTCCAATATTTCTGCTATCCGGATAAGCGTTTCCTGCTTCGGTGTACGCTGTCCACTTTCATATTGGGCGATTCTCACATCCGCACTACTTTCCCCATATCCTAACCTGCGTCCCAATTCCTTTTGAGTTATGTTGCGAAACATACGGATTTTTCTTATTCTTGCTCCTAATTTCAATTTCTTCTCCTTTTCAAAATGGGGCTGTGCAGTAACCACAGCCCCAGAACACTATTTATATTATCATTTGCGTTTTCTCTTAACTGTCACTACAGTTCCCAGACATCCTGCTGATACTGCAAGCGCCAGCACAAAAATAGCAATATTTGTATTATCTCCTGTTTTTGGTGAATTGGATACAGAAGTCGCATCAGAACCATGGGAAACAGGAGTGCTGGCTCCCTGGTTTTCTGATGTTTCTGGAGTATCTTTTTCCGGAGCTTTCTTATTTGTCAGATCCAGAGTATATTCAATCACAGGAGTACGGTCATTGACATATTCAAACTGAATCTTATGCTCGGTTTCATCAAGCTGATAGCCATCCAGTGTTTTTGTTTCTTTCAGGATATATGTGATTGCTTTTTTATACTGCCCATTCTTAAAAGTCGCAATCGGATAATTCTTTGATTCTGCATGGCCGGCACTGTCTGTTACCAGAGTTTCCAGAACTTTACCTTTACTGTCACAAAGGGCAAATTCTACACCTTTCATTGGCTTCTTGGTATCTTTATCTGTTTTATTTAAGATCACCTTGCCCATTGCCTGTTCATCTTCCATTTTGGTTCCCTGAATATCTCCGGTGTCCTTAATCTCAAATGTCACTTTATTTGCCACAATGTAACCCTTCGGTGCTGTTTCCTCCAATAATGTATAAGTACCGATTGGAAGTTTCTCCACATAATGGTGCTGATCACCAGACGTCCAGCTTTCCATAACTTCCTGGTTTTCATTAAGGATATACAGCTTCGCACCTTTGACCTCGCTGCTTCCATCTGTCATATCCACCTTACTGATCAGAATTTTTGTTGTATCGTCCTGCATTTCTACTTTCTGTATATCTGCAGTATTTTCTACTACAAACGTAATGGATTCTGCAGTTGCATAGCCATCAGCAGGAATTGTCTCTGTTAATGTATATTTCTTTCCAACTTCCAGTTCCTTAATGATGTGTGGTGTGCTTCCGGATGTCCACTCATCCACAACGTTTCCCTCTGAATCGGATACTTTCAGTTTTGCACCTGGTAATTCTTCCCCGGTTGTAATATCTGATTTTGTGATTTCAAAAGTAGTTGGCTCATCTTCATAAGTGAACTCAAAGGATACTTCTGCAACCTCTTCTCCCGCATAAGCAAAATCAAATTCCTTGATTTCTTCTGTTGTCACAAATCCAGCAGGAGCCTGCACTTCTTTTACATAGTAGTTGCCATTGATTGGAAGATCTGCCGTAAATACAATCCTTCCATCCTGATCCGTAGCTTTCTGCTCGATCATGGTATCTGCTTTCAGGATTACTTCGCCTTCTGCATTTAAAATATCATTCTTTGTATAAAGTGCAAATACTCCGCCTTCCAGAACACGGTCTGTATTTTTTTCTTTCTTAACTACAGTTACTTTTGCTTTCTGGCGGTTATTCTGCCAGTCCTCATCATAAGTCACAACCGGAGTATTCTGATCACGATAAGTCAGATCAACCTCTCTGATTTCTCCATCCAGAACATATCCATCCGCCGTCTCTTTTTCCTTTACATAATATTTGCCTAAAGGAAGATCTTCTGATCTTGCATATCCAAGAGCATCTGTCGTAATTGTTGCTACCAATTCGTCCTTTTTATAATAATCACTGCTTTCCCCATCTGCAGCCTTGATATCCTCCGCTGCATAAATTTCAAAAGTAACATCTTTCAAAGAACCTGTAACATAGCCAAATGCTGCGTCCATGCCGCCTGCCAGCATATCTTTCCAGGTAACTTCCTTGACAAATTCACCTTTTTTATTGATGATGATTCGTCCAACCGGAACAGCATCCTTCATTTCTACTTTTTGAACATCTGCAGTATCAGAAACTGTAAATTTCACTTCCTCCGCCTGCAGATAACCATATGGTGCAAACTCTTCCCGAAGTGTGTAGGTTTTTCCCACATGGAGTCTTTTTATTACATGAGCTTTTCCTTTTACAGAAGTCCATTTTTCTACTTCTTTTCCGTCTGAATCCAAAATCGTCAGTGTTGCTCCGTCAAGTTCCACACCTGTTGTAATATCTGATTTCGTAAATTCAGTTGTTGTCGGCGCATTCCTAAAAACAGTTTCCAGTTTTACTGTTTTTACTTCCTGTCCCTGATATTTCGCAGTCACCTCAATCTGCTCATCAGAAGATACAAAACCATCTGGTGCTGCCAGTTCTTTTATATAATAAGTTCCAAATGGCAGATCCTGCTCAAAAACAGTTTTTCCATCTTCACCTGTTACCGCTTTTGTAAGCAGTTCGTCTGCTTTTACCAGTACCTTATCCCCTGCTTTTATATCCTCTTTTGCGTAAAGACCAAACTCTGCTCCAGAAAGCCCTTTCTCATTTTCAGCATCTTTTTTCACAACTGACACTTCTACTTTCTGGCGGTCATTTATAAACTCTGCACTCTGTGAGATCACTGGTGTATCCTGGTCTGCATAGACGAAAGAAATCTTCTGTTCTTCTTTATTTAATACAAATCCCTCTGGTGCAGTCTTTTCTACCACTTTGTATTCTCCTAAAGGCAGATTATCAAGATCTGCTTTTCCGGATTCATCCGTTGTCAGTTCTGCAACTTTTGCACCCTTTGCATATTCCAGGATTCTTTTTCCTGTGTCATCTTTCTGGAAATCAGCTGTATAAATACCTCTGCAGCATACACTTCATATACTGCACCGGAAAGATTCTGAACTTCATACTTAAAATCATTCTTATAGGTCGAAAGAACCTCTCCTTTTTTCTGTACAGTGAGTTTTCCTTTCACCGGATGATTCTCATATACAACTTCAATGATTACATCACCTGATACCGGATCAGTCTGATACAGGGTATTGGTGTCCACCTGTATTTCGACATAATTTTTGTTAATGGTATAACCGTCCGGTGCTGTTACCTCTTCGATTCTATAATGACCGATTTTTAAATTCTGCGGCAAGATCAGATATCCGTCTATATCTGTGAAATAAGAGGTATGTGTAACGGTTGTCGGGTATGTAGTTACCTGCTCTACATATTTTTCATGATCCAGATCATAAATTTTAAACTCTGTTCCCGGAATTAAAACTGATTTTTTAGTCTCGTCATCCTGTTTAATGATTTTCAGTTTTGCAGAAAATTCTTTATCCAAAAGAACTCTCCATGTCTGCGGCTCTGTTGGTTTATTCTCTGTAATCCGGACAATAAAATCATCTACAGGTTTGTAATTATGGGGTGTTGTAGTTTCTCTCACCAGATATGTTCCATATGGAATTGCAATGGATTTTACATAGCCTTTCTCATTTGTAAAAATTTCCGTTGCTCCATTTTCACCGATCACAACTGGCTCTGCAGAGGAAAAATCATAATTTCCATCCTCTTTTACCACCAAAGAAGATACCAGATATGCACTAAATCCAGCTCCGGATAGTAATGCAGCATCTGTGTCTCCATTATTGGCAGCTTTAATAAGTTCAAACGGCTGTTTCTTCACCGTTTCCAGTGAGGTACACTCTTTTTCTACAACCGCTGTCAGATCACCTTCATCACTGCATACAAGATCATATTCATGCTCGTCTGCCAGATATCCTACGGATGGGGTAATTTCCTTGATGTAATACTCTCCAAGATAAAGATTCTCTATCCTTGCTTTTCCTTCTTTATCGGTAGTTAGCGTACCAATCTGGCTTCCGGCTTTATAAATAACGCCTGTCTTTCCATCTGGATGGGTAATGTCGTTTCTTGCATAAAGTCCATACACCGCATTTTCCAGGGAAGCATCTCCCTGTGCCTTATTTTCTTTTGTCTCGGCATCTTTTTTATTCAAAGAGATTGCAGCACTGACCCTGTCATTCACAAAAGTATGACTGAAAGAAATTTTTGCCTGTTCATCATTGGTATAACTGAACTGGAAAGAATAAGTATCTTTCTCATTTCTGACATAACCAGCCGGAGCCTGGACTTCTTTTACATAATAAGAAAATCCCACTGGAAGATCTGCTTTAAATGCTGCTTTTCCATCAGTACCAGTAATTGCAGTCTCAATCAGAGCATCTTTTTTTACTGCTACTTTTCCATCCACAGTTTTCATATCCTGCGCTGCAAACAGAGCAAAATGCCCTCCGGATAGTGTATTTTCAGTATCTTTGTCTTTCTTTATCACCTGCACCACTGCTTTCTGACGGTCATTTGTAAAGGTAGTCTCTGAGAAAGCCGCTTCTGCAGTCTGCCCTGCATAAGAAATGGTTACTTTTTTTGTTTCTTTTGCATTATAAAAATTTTCCGGAGCCTGTGCTTCTGTTACATTATAGCTTCCAAGCGGAAGATTCTTTACCGTTACAGAACCGTTCTCACCTGTGATCAGATTTTTCGCTACTTCTGCGCCTTTTTTGTAAACTGTTTTTCCACCTGCTGTTACAATATCCTCGGCAGCATATACGTTATAAACGGCTCCTTTCTGACGGCGTTTCTCATACTGGAATGAAGTTCCATTTTCATCAGATACAGCTCCTACAAAAACTTCTCCCTCTTTATAAACGGTCAGATTTCCTTTCTGCTCTTTGTCCGTTACAGTCTGTTTGGTTGTACTGCCAACTACTAATTTCACTCCATACGAAGAAGCCTGGACAACATAACCTTCCGGTGCTGTGATTTCTTTTAAGTAAACAGTATCCTGTGTCTTGGTAAGAGTTACACGTGAAGAACCATTGCTGTCTGTTGGCGGCATCTTAACAATCAGCTTTGTGCAGGCGTTATCACTATATACTCCATACACGGCTCCGGCCAGATTTTTTCCAGTATCGCCATCTTTCTTTGTAATTTCAATAACTGCTTCTTCCGGCCAGTCAACTGTAATCTGCAGGTCAGAGGAATCTGTATAGTAGCCAAAACCAATGTCCTGTGAACTCTCCAATTTTAAGAGCATTGCATGGAAATCCAAAGGGAAATTAGATGTGATCGCATACTTTCCTTTCAGGCTACCCATATTGGCTGTTGTAGCTACAAGATGGAATTTCTCTCCACCCTTTACAGTGACATTTCCAGATGCCGTTTTTCCTGTGGTTTCATTAACAAGGCTTACTCCGTTCTCCAGATGAATGGTAATGGTAAATGCTTCATTTGCCTTCCAGGTAAAACTTTCTGTTTCCTTTCCCGTTGCATTAACGGAAAGTCCTGGAAGAAGTTTCATTGCTGTCGGATCAGGCATTTTAGCAAGAGCTGCTTTAATCTCTTTCAGCATATTTTTAGCGGTTGTAGAAAGCGCACCTCCAAATCCGGATTCGCCATCATATAAATAGTCAACCAGGTAATGCTGCATGGCTCTTGTCTCAGAACTGCATCCATATTTTTCCATGATGGATTTTACATTATATCCATTGAATGTATGTCCCCATCCTGGACCGCCATATCCATAGAACAAAGCTTTCCGCAGATACTTATCATCTCCGCCCTCATCCAGTTCAACCATATTTTTATATGTTGTCCCACTTGGAGGTGACTGCATGGAGTGCTGCATACAATACGCATTTACTGTATAAGTCTTTCCGCCTGCTTTGTAACGAACATATTTGTAGCTGTCATTTCCACCCTGTCCCATAACTGTATCAAACGGATGAAGCTGGCCATCTGAATAATAGTAATATTTATTTGCTTCAATATTTGTTGCATCATCCCATGGAGTATCGGTTGCAAGTAACATGATACCGTTTTCTGCCTGATCCATGGAAACACTTAGATCAATGTCATCTGCTGGCATTTCAAAACTGAATTTATCCGATTCTTCGTGATAAGTCACCTCTGAATACAATAAATCTTCTGTATTCTCTGTCTGGTTTGCCTGTACTTTTGTTGTTCCTACTGCAATTAAGCTGCCTTGCGGCATATCTCCGGAAAATACAACGGTTTCTCCTGGCTGATACTGTCCATCTTCATGGTTCAGCTCAATATGAAATTCCTCTCCACGAACAATATTTACCTGATAATTTCCATCTGCATCTTCTGTTTTCTCTGTTCCATCTGTAAAAGAGTCGTCTGTCGCCTCTGGCATTTCTTCCGGATCTGTATCTGTAATTTCTTCAAATGTGCTGTCTGTATCCGGATTATCATCTATGGCAGGTTCTTCTGTTGAAACTTCCTCAGACGGGTTTTCCGGGATTGGTGTATCTATTGGCTCTTCCTCAACCGGAATTTCTGTCGGAGTTACTTCTTCATAGATTTCATCCTCTGACGGAATTTCTACATTTACCTCATCCTGCACAGGTTCTTCACTCTCTGCAGTGCCTATGGCTGGTTCCTCGCCTTCTGCTTCATTCTCATCTTCCTGGTTGCTTACAGATTCCTGATTCTCAGATTCAGCAACCTGCACCACCGCTTCCTTTACAATCAGCTTACGATTGATCTGATAAATTGGGTGGCCACTTACTGGCTCTACATAATAAACAGCTTTGTATGTATCTTCGTAATCTGTTGTAAAATCCTGCTTTTCCTCATTTTTTGCCTCATGGAAAGTGATCTTCACCTTTTTTTCATCTGGTATTTCCAGTCCGGTAAAATCTTTCTCCACTTCAAAAATACTGCCTGTTTCCAGTTCCAGATCTTTTGCTTTTACCACCTCATCTGCATCAAGTTCATTTTTTACCTCTTCGTATAACGGTGGCTCTTCTGGCACTGGCACTACATCTGCCGCATAGGACAGTATTGGAGATAGAATTGTAGATAACACTGTAAGCATTGCCAAGAATCCCGACAAAAATCTTCTCATATTTTTTTTATTCTTCATTCTTTTTTCCTTTCTTCCGTTCCGGGAAAATCAACTGAAACTTTGGATTTCCGGTTTCTGAAACCTCCATCTTTATAGTTGCTTCATACTTCCTTTTTGTTTTCTCTGATACCAGATCTTTGAAATGCACCTGCTTCTCACTCAGCAGCTTCCTGACAGTTGCTTCATCAAGTGTTTTTCCCTGACTCTCAAAAAATCGGTTATTTTTCCATAAAGTAAAACTGCAATCACTTCCTGAACAATAATAATTTCTCTTTCCCACATAAACCTTATTGCCACATCTTGGGCATTTTCCAATTTCCTTCCGACCATCTGAAAATAGTTTCTGGTATTCTTCCACTGGCTGTCCATTATCACTTACCAATTTGGTAACCATTTTTTCAATTTCGAAGAGAAATTCTTTCTACATTTTTCTGGCCTCTGGAAATCAGTGTCAGATCATTTTCCCATTCTGCTGTAAGTTTTGGTGATTTGATCATTTCCGGAAGAATCCTGATCAGATTTCTTCCATCTGCTGTAGGTAATATCTGCTTCTTTTTACGCTCAATAAAGCCTTTCTCAATCAGTTTTTCAATAATCGCTGCCCTGGTAGCCGGAGTTCCAAGCCCTTTTCTCTCTGCGTCTTCTATCATATCCGAGCTTCCAGCGTGTTCCATGGCACTAAGGAGCGTATCCTCCGTATAATGCTTCGGCGGTGCTGTAAAATGTTCACTAAATTTTACAACAACACATTCAAATACCTGTCCTATTTTTATATCTGGAAAATCACTTTCCTCCTCTTCTGGCTTTTCTGCATTTTTCCCATATGATTTAAAGAACCGTTCTTCCACTTCTTTCCATCCATATTGGAGAACATTCTTTCCAGATGCAGTAAACAGTTCTCCATGACAGGAAATTTCAGTCTTAATACTCTCATATATGTATTCCTGTTCCGATGCACATAATAACTTTGATGCAATCAGCATGAGAATTTCCTTTTCTCCACCCGGAAGTGCTTTTAAATCCATGTTTGTAATTTCTACCGTTGGTATAATTGCATGATGATCTGATACCTTTTTACTGTTCAAAAGTCTCTTTATATCTGGTTCTGAACCCTTTATTGACATTTCAGGAAACATACTATTTACTGCCCCGACAACTAGAAGAGCATTTTCTTCCATATCATCTGTAAGATATTGGCTATCCGTCCTTGGATACGTCACCAGTTTCTTCTCATAAAGGCTTTGGGTATAGTCCAAGGTTTGCTGTGCCGTAAATCCAAGAAGACGATTTGCTTCCCTCTGTAATGTGGTCAGATCATATAATTTCGGCGGCTGTACCTTTTTCTTCTCTTTCTTTACTGAAAGAATCTGTGCAGTTTCATCCTTCATATCCTCCATCATCTGAACGGCAGCACTTTTCTCTTTTATCCGGCTGCTTACAGCATCCAATCCATCCATCAGAAGATGAACCAGATAATACTTCTCTTTCTGGAAGTTCTCGATGCTCTTTTCCCGTTCCACCAGCATTGCAAGTGTAGGTGTCTGCACCCGACCTACAATCAACCGATGGTGATACAGTACCGTAAACAGTCTGGTGGCATTAATTCCTACCAGCCAGTCTGCTTCACTTCGCGCCACTGCAGAATAATAAAGATCATCATATTCATGTCCATCTTTCAGCTGCTGAAATCCTTCCAGAATTGCTTTTTCCTCCATGGAAGAAATCCACAGTCTTTTAAAGGGAAGTTTACATTCTGCCTGGTTATATACCAGACGGAAAATCAACTCCCCTTCTCTTCCTGCATCTGTTGCACATATAACTTCTGTGATATCTGCTCTGTGAAGCAGTTCCTTTAAAACCCGAAACTGCCCTTTGGTACTTTCTTTAATCTGATATTTCCAATTCTCCGGAATCATGGGAAGTGTTTCATATTTCCATGCTTTCCAGTCATCCCGGTACTGATCTGCACTGGCCAGTTCAATCAAATGCCCAATACACCAGGAAACCAGATATTCTTTTCCTTCCAGGTAGCCATCTTTTACGTTTGTGGCATGAAGCACCTTCGCAATGTTTCTGGCTACGCTGGGTTTTTCCGCAATTACAAGCTGCAATTTTCTATCTCCTTTCTGCACCTGTCGCTGTAATTAAGTGAAACAAAGTTATTCCTCTGATTCTTCGTCTTCTACTTCACCTTCCATTTCATATTCTTCTAATTCTTCATCATCCTCACGAATTGTATCTTCCTCCTCATCGTCGTCCTCGTCCTCTTCATAATCAAAAGAAGTATTTCTTCCTTTCATAAATTTCCAATAATAGTAAGCACCACAAACTCCTGCCAGAACCAGCAGCATTAATAAAATCGTGCCGGAATTATTGCTTTTCTTCTCAGGTTCTTCCTTTTCTTCCGGTATGATCGTAACTTCTGGTTCCGGTATCTCTGTGATCTTCTCTGTTTCAAGTGGCAGTGCGGATTCTGCAATAGCCTGGTTCTGTGGAAGTGTGACCATGTTGGTATCCGTAAAGTTCAAAAGATCATTTTCGCCTACCTCTGTAAGAAGATAAACATTTTCATCCGTTTTATCCTTATCTACAATCAGATAAAAAACCTTATCACTTTTTGTCTTGATCGTATAAAATTCCTTTCCCCCTTTGTCCTGAACTGTTCCTGTTGTCATGCCGGAAGCAGAACTTTCTCCCTGCACCCGTCCGGTATCTGCTTCTGTATCCGTTTCATTTCCTGTGTTTTCTGGCTCTGTTGGTGCAGTAGCAGTCTCGTTCGTTGTCTGATGTTCCGTTACGGTTGCCGTAGCACTGGTGGGCTTACTTGCAGTTCCATCGGCTGGCAAAGAAGCTGCATTCTGCTCCGTTCCGGAAACCTCTGTATTCTCTTTTACTGCATCTGGATTTTCATAATAAGGGTTTCCTACTTTATAGATCTCTGACATATTTCCTGCTTTGTCTTTTGCCTGCAGGGTAAAGTATTCATAGGAAGTATCCGCTTTTTGCAAACGGACATTTAATGTATTATTCGTCAGTTCTGTGAATTCATTTCCATTGACATACAAAGCAGCAATTCCCGATTCCGCATCAACTCCCTGCACGATCAGTATCCCATTCTTCGCAGCCGCAATAATAGTTGGTTTGGTTTTATCAAAACACTCTATGTAACGATTCTGCTCATAAGTATTTCCATTCTGATCAGTAACTCTCACATAAACACTACAATTAGAAGAGATGGATACTTCCATATTTCCGGTTATGTCTGACCATCCTCCATTTTCTGAAAGTCTTGCTTCTACTTTTGCAATAGAAAAAGCACCTGTATTCTTTGTATCTTCCACTTGAATTTTTACGGTTGCCGTATCTGTCTGCCAGCCTCGGGTTCTGTAAAGGTAATCCCTACTTCTGGTGTTTCCGTCACATCATTTCCTGCATCTTCCTGTGCCTGTTCCACTGGATCTGCATGAATTTCAACTTCTGATCCATCTGAAAAATCAACATCTTCCGGGCTGCTTTCTTCTGATGATTCCACTTCTACATTATCTGCCCATACAGTCAGACTTCCGGGCGAACTATAAAAGAAAGCTCCTGCCGGAAGTCCTGCTAACGTAGCTGCGGTTAAAAATACAGCTGCTCTTTTATGAAATTTCTTCATTTTCTGTCTGCTCCTTTTCTCTGGTTTCCAATATCTTTTTTTGTTCCTCCTTGCTGATATCAATCATCAACTGAAGTTCCTCTGCGGAAACTCCATTGCTTCGGATAATTTTCAGATACTCCATATCCTCTGCCTGTTTCTTCTGTTCTTCCAGATCCCTTGCTTTTTTCTGTAGCTTTTCAATCTTAACGTAGGTTCTTGCAAGTTCTTCTTTTATTCGTTCAATGTTCAAATACGCCCCTCCTTATGGCCTGCCAAAAGCATAAAAATGAGACTGCCAGTATGCAGAATTAATGGACGTATACTGAATTGGATTTCCACAATGGATCATCTGTCCATCTCCGGCATAAATTCCTACGTGGGTAACCGGCTCTCCCGCATCATACGTCCCAGTGAAAAAGATAATATCTCCTGGCCTTGCTTCTTCTGGTGATACAAGCATACAAATGTCATAAATTCCCTGTGCAGTAAGTCTTCCCATATTGCAGACCCCCGAATTGGTAAACACATAGCTTACAAAACCAGAACAGTCAAAAGAAGTCTCCGGGCTGGAACCGCCCCATACATACGGCATACCAAGATATTTGTCTGCTTCCGCAAATAATCTCCGCACAGTCTCATCATCATAACTGCCGCCTCCAACATACAGCCCGCTATCTCCGGTACTGATATAAAAAACAGGATTATAATATTCCCCATCTTTGACCAGTTCCAAATATAACTGGCTTCCGGTTGCACTTCCTGTACTTCCCGTTGTACCAATTACAGTATCTGTTGTTACTTCCTGACCATTTGCTACCGAAATGCTCTGCAGATAAGCGTATTTAATCTGCACACCTTTTTTATCCTGCGTAACTACATAATTTCCAAAAGTTCCGCTATATCCTACATCTACAACAAAACCATTCATCGCTGACTTCACTTCTGTTCCCTGTCGTACATTAATCGTCACACCTCTGTGAAGTTGTGTCTGCCCGGTTCCATTGTTTACAGAATACCCATAATAGGTACTGATATAGGCATACCAGTTTAACTCAACCGGAGTTTTATATGTCTGTAAATTTCCTCTGTTGGAATAGACCTCTTCATAAATTTCCTGCTCATCCTCTTCCATTCTGGACAGAATAACACTTCTAAGCGGTTTTGCCTGAACAGAAACATTCAGTACATCTGCAGTTACTGTACGGGTAACTTCCACAGAGTTCTGATTGCCCTCTGCCAGAAAACATTCCCAGGTCTGATGACCATGTGCCTCAGCTACTGCGTGATTATCATAATAAACATCAAACTGGACACCATACTGGGCAAAGTTTCCAGTATCTTCTACGGTGTACTCAATCCCATTCATCACTACTTTCGTCCCCATTGGAAGAAATGGGTTTGCAGCATCAACCGCAAGCGTATGATTAGCCTGTGGCATTGCCCCTGAAGCAGTAGGTCCTCCACTCCACACGCCACAGCAGATGGGACAATTACAGTATCCACTGGTCACAACATTTCCCAATGACTGCCCTACCTGTATTGTAGATGTTTCCTGCCGGGTTTCACTTTTTTCCTCTACGGTGATTCCGTACTGTAAAGAAAAAATTATTTCCAGTTCTCCTTTTATCTCATCAAACTTAAAATCCCCATAACTGGCAGTCAGATAACTGATCAATGTATGAGGATCATGGCCGATTTCACCAATGTTATATCTGTATTCATCTTTTCCTGGATACCGGGCTTCCATCTGGTTTATTTTCTGTTGAAGACTGGCTTCCAACTGCGTATAATACAACTCTGCTTTTTCAATTTCGTCCGGATCCGCAATGTAACTGGAAGCGATTACCGTAGAAATTCCATTAGAAAACATAGCCGAACAGGAAGCAAATCCTGTCATTACGGAAAGAAGCAAAATCAATAACAACCCCATTGAGATCAGAGTAGTTACATTTCTTACAAATACTTCCTGTGCCTTTCTTGCAATTTTAGTAGCAAGATTTACTGACCGGATTGAGGTGTCTTTTGTTTCTTTTGCAATCTTCCCAGCCCGGTATGCCATCTGATACTCTCGCTTAATCCTCTGCTTCTGTATTAATTTTCTGATCAGCTTTTTCTGCATCTCTGGATGTTCTTCCAGATATTTCTGATATTGATACCTGGATGCACTCTTCCAGGCTCTTTTCTCTAAACGGTTTTCTTTATGTATCTGACTGCGGTTCTTCCGGATATTTCTACTGCTATGTTCCTGTAATATCCACTCACCTGAACGCACCAGCTTATGTGCTGTATCTACAGCACTGTTTTCCTCTTCGTCTTCGCCTGCTTTCTGATATACTGCATTTTTTAATGCTTTCTTTGGAACAGAAGACAAGGTTTTCTTTTTACCATCCGTTTTCCCTGTTTTTTTGTCGAAATATAAATGGTACTTTACCTTTGCTTTCTGTTCCTCATTTGTTTTCTTGGTATAAACAGAATCTTTCGGAATTTTGTTCTGCCTCTCAGCTTCCTGTTTTCTTGCAGCCTTATCCACTTCCTGATAAGTTTTTATTGTTTTTCGGCTATATTTCTGCTTTCCTTTTTTTCGGTTTGTAGAAACATCATTCTTCTCTGCCTGAAAATGTCCTCCATCTGTTTCAGCCGAAGTTTTCTTTTAAAAACTTTCTTCAGACTTCCATCTGTCTCCAGTTTTCCAAACTGCAGTCTCTGCTGTTTCTTTTTCTGTCGCTGATACTGGCTCCTGTGTTTTTCTTTGCGCTCACGTATTTCTACCGCTGAATCCACAGATACACCTGCAGGCTTGTCCCGATATCTGTACCGTCCCTGTGTTTTTCGTTTTCCCGGAGGACTGTTTGCAGCCTCTTCTTTTTTGGCAGGATTTCCCTCCTGAACTTTTTCGGAAAATTTGTTTCTTTTCAGCTTTTTTATGAGAGTTTTTCTTCTTTTCAGAAGTAATAAATGCCTGTTCTACATCCTTCTGTTTATAAGGCAACTCCTGATCGCTGTTTGTAACTTTTCTGGTCTCCTTTGTTGCAAGATTTTCCTCAACCAGACCATTTCTGGTCATACGGCTGACTTTCTTCTCTTTCGCCGTATATTTTTGTTTTCCCAATGTACCTCACCTCTGCTTTTTTGTCCGTTAAGTCTGAATCTCATCCGGTTTAGTACTCATCAAAGCATAGGTTCTGGTATCCTGCGGATATCTGTCTGCAAAAGGTATGATTACATTTCCGTAAAAAAGCAGCCCTTCTCCTGCATTACTGTTATTTACAAAAGAAATCTGATGCTTGGAAATATTCAATTTCTCCGCAAGGATCTTCTGATCCCCGCTGTGCTGATTTAACATCAGGATAAAATCACTGTTTCCCACAATACTTTCTACTGCCAGAGAGCCAAGAAAATCTGTTACATTCTGACTGATTCCTGTAATGATTCCACCCCACTTACGAAATCTCTTCCACATTTCAATAGAATAATTAGCAGTCTGTGGCTGGTTCAGCAAAAGGTGAAATTCATCCACATAATAACGGGTTGATTTCCTGCGACTGCGGTTCTGTGATACTCTTGTCCAAACCATATGCTGGACAATCAACATCCCTGCTTTTCGTAGTGTGGTTCCAAGTTCCCGGATATCAAAGCATACCACTCTGTTCTGCGTATCGACATTACTTCGATGGTTAAATACATTCTGCGATCCTGTTACATACAACTGCAGACTGTTGGCAATGTTCTGTGCTGCTGGTTTATCTGGTGCATAAAAGTTCAGACGTTCATAGAAATCCTGCAAAGTCGGCATATTTTCCGGTTTTGGATCATTGTAAAGATATTTTTTATAAATGTCTTTTACACACAGGTCAATCATGGAAACCTCATCACCATTTAATTCTGCATTTTGAGGTTTCTTCATAATGACCTCGCAGAAAGATGTGATAAACTCTGCTTTATCAGCAATAATGGTATCAATATCCTCCACATCGCCATTAATCCTGTATTTCTCCGGATGATAAATAACATCCAGGTTCACTTCCATAGGATTGATGTAATCATTACTTTTTGCACTGATTTTAATAACTTCACCATTTAAGGCATTTACCAGCGGAAAATATTCTCCCTCCGGGTCACAGATAATAATGTCATCGTCTGTAATCAGGAAAACATTGAGAATTTCTCTTTTCGTTGCAAAACTCTTACCGGAACCAGGAGTACCCAAAATCAGGCCGTTAGGTGTTTTCAATCGTTTCCGATCCACCATAATGAGATTGTTTGACAGTGCATTTAAGCCATAGTAAAGAGCTTCACCGCCTTGGAAAAGTTCCTGTGTGGTAAACGGAACAAAGATTGCTGTAGAAGTCGTAGTCATAATTCTCTGTATTCCAGTCTGGTTCATTCCCAGTGGTAGTGATGCCACAAGTCCCTGTTCCTGCTGATATTGAAGTCTCCGTATATTGCAATTATATTTCTGGGCGATTCCTGCAGTCTGATACACAATATTGTCCAGTTTTCTCTTATTGTCCGCTGTATTCATCAGCAAAAAAGTAAGTTCAAAAAGTTTCTCATTCCTGGACTGGATTTCATTGAGCAATCCCTCCACATCCTCTCCGTATGTAGAAATGTCCGTTGGAATAATATCCATATCATATCCGCTTCTGACCGCTTTCTTCTGTTCTTCAATTTTCATTTTCTGAATATTTGACAGCGTACTTTTCAGACTTTTAATAGCTGCCTTGGGATCAATGGGACGCAGGTGCATATTGATGATAAGATTCTCTTCCAGATCCAGCAGATCTGCCAGCAGTTTATCCGTAAGTTCTGGTGATGTAATCTGTAAATATGACACGCATCCAAAAGTCTGTCCCATCCGAAAATAGCTGTCATTACGAAAATCAAATCCGGTAGGTGCAATAAAGTCTTTTGTCTGCAGACCTGTTTTTGCAACCATCCCATAATGGAAATGGAAAGATTCTTTTGTGTCCATATTCATCACATCATGCAGAATTTTCAGACGTTCTACCCCATTTAAAGGCTCTGCCATGGCTCCCATCACCTTAAAATTATTCAATACACTGGCTTCAATTCTCTCCAGCCTGGATTTTGCATTTCGCAGATTATCCGCCTTAATGGAAAATGTAATATATTTTGTTTTTACAAGCCCATTATTTCCTTTGGAAAGCTGCATTTTCAACATATCCGAATATTCTTTCCGAATATCATTGAAACAGTCATCCTGCTCTGGAATATCAATATTTTTGCATACTCATCAAAATTCACCTGTTGATTAAGAAATGTAATTTGTACCTCAACAGAGCTGTCAAATGAATTCAGGAACTCACAATAGTTCTCAAAAATAGCCGCTTTATCATCATTCTGCGCTAACTGGTAATTTATATCGTAAAACTGCACCATTTTTGAATAATAGTTATCATCCGTCCTGCAGATACCATCCTTATATATTTCCTTATATGGAATCGTATCCTGCGCTGTAAAAGGCTTCCTCTTCTTCTGATTCTCCGCTTTTATCATCCGAAGTTCTTTCAGACGCTTTTTTTCTTCTTTCGTAAGTCCGGTTTTCTGTTTCTTATTTTTTTCGGTCTGCTTTTTTAAGGAAATGGAACGGATTTCTCGCTTCCCTGGCTTCTTTTGCCTTTTTCTCAAGCCATGCACCCTCTTTCTCTAATTTATCGTACTCTATAATCCGGTCATATAAGTTTTGGGAACGATAGACCCTGATTCCAGGTCTTAAAAATTTCTGCCGGATAATGTGAAGCAATATTTTCTCTGCTGGAAATCCATCCTTTTCATACATTGCAAAAAAGAAAAATGGCAGCATCACTATGATCATAAGCGTTGCTGCCACATCTGTTCCCAGTCCTGCTTTTGTCAGCAAATAGACCGGAACACCACAAATTCCTGCCAGAGAAAAACATATAATTTGTCTTTTAGTTAAATTCAGTGCTAATTTTGTCTTTATTTTTGAAAAATCTTTCGGCACTGGAACATATGCCATATTCTTGTTTCCTCCTAATGTGCATTGAAGATTGATTTTGCCAGGGAACTGGTCTTAAACAGGCTGAAACATAAAATAACTGTATATGCTGCAACTGACCAGATAGCTGTATGAAGATTATCCGCAACTGTAATAGCATTTACCAGAACTGCATAAATCGCAACACATACCATCATAAAAAATCCCTGGAATCCCAACGCTAATAATGCCTTCACATAATTATTTCCAATACTTCCCCATTCCCTGTTCGTAAATGTTGAAAACGGAATAGGTGCCACAGAGACATAAAGATATATTTCTATCATTCGTCCATATAAAATGACGGTAATCAGGACTGATATGATTTTTAGACATAAACTGACCAGCATCGTTTCCAGACCAAGCCCCAGTAATTCTCCGATTCCCATATCTTCAATCTGCGTTTCAGAAGCGTTTTCAATGCTTCTGTAACATCAATAGATGCGGAACCGGTTATCATACCGCCAGCATTGGATACCACATGATTCGCTACATCAAAAATTGCCATCGCAATATCAAAAGTATGAGTAACCAGATATACCGCTACCCACATCTTAAAAAATGTATTTGAAAAACATAAACGTATCCGTATCGTGCATATTGTTTTTTTCCATAATCATGGAAATCAGCTCATAACACAGTACAAATGTAATAATCATCCCCGCAATGGGGACAATGACATTATCCGACAGATTTTTTATCATGGAAAAAATGCCACTGTTCCAATTTTGGGGTGTTTTCCCAACCTCTGTAGCAATCGTTTCTACTTTGGTATTTACATCGGTGAACATGGTATCCAGGTTTGATGTGATCCAGCCTGTTAGCAGATCCTTTATGAACTCTGTTATTTTTTCGGTTATTCCACCCATTTATTTATCCAAACAAAGTTGCAAGCTGTGGAATCAGGTTTATTCCAATCAGTACGATGCCACCGCCCGCCATCAACTGTTTTATCCCCAATTAGGTGTAAAACTCTGCTCGATGGCGGGCGGCGGCGTACAAAAAATCTATATGGTGTTTTTAAGAGAACCGTCCCGGCGGGACAGGTCAGGCAGTGACCTGTTCCACCTCCGGGATGGGTTTGAGATTAAAATGAATTTCGATAGAAATGTGTCTTGTTTTATCTTCGTCAATGCGTTCATGCACGACAATTTCTTTGATTAAGCGGTTAAGGGTGGCTGCGTCCAGCTCTGTGATGTTGGCATATTCCTGAATGGCTTCCACCCATTGTTTTGCGTCATTGGCAAGCTGGACTTCATCAGACAGCCGCTTTCTGCCCTCGGACACTTTTGCTTTAAGCTCCGTCTGCTCGGTCTGTGTCTTTTCCAGCATGGTGTTGAAATTCTGCTCACTGATACGCCCTGCAATCATATCCTCATAAAGCCGCATGACCACTTTGTCCAGAACCTCAATCCGTTCCTCGTCCCTTGTAAGGGAGCGTTCCATTGCTTCCCGCTGTTCCCGCTGCTCGGCTTCACAGGTATTGGTCAGGCGGTCGGCAACCGCTTCCCCGTCCATCAGGGCAGCTCTGGCACATTCCCGGATTTTCCGCAGCACATGGCTGTAAAGGGTGTCATAGTCAATCCGGTGCTGGGTGCAGTGGTTCTTTCCAAAGGCATTGTAGGTCTTGCAGGAATAAATCTGCTGGGGATGTTTTGCGTTTGTGTAGCGTACCGTCAGCGACTTCCCACACTCGCCGCAT
>ENA-OQED01000293-OQED01000293.1-human-gut-metagenome-genome-assembly--contig:-NODE-293-length-20735-cov-1.479377_pt1 | contig 20735 bp, 25 predicted proteins | sample MGYA00242790_ERZ504625 | MGnify/ENA primary metagenome ERZ504625 (study PRJEB26092, sample SAMD00036345) | human gut metagenome | host: Homo sapiens | study: EMG produced TPA metagenomics assembly of...
CAGATTGCAACTAGTTGGTAGATGCTAGGAGTGGTATAGCCTTTTTTTCCCCATTTTGCTGATTCCTTTATCACTGACATCGACGCCATAGTGACGGAGAAGTTCAGAGAAAGTTACAAGTGAATAGCCATTCCTTTTTCGTGTGCCTGCGAGAATCTGACCAACCTCATTGCTATCCCTCGCAGCGACTGCATCATAGCGCACTGTGATGGGGCTATGTGCATTTTGGTGAGCGTGGTTTTCTTTTTCATAACAAGAACACTCCTTTGTAATCCGGTAGCTCTATTATAGTATAGAAAATATAAGAAATCAACAGGAAATCTCTAAAATGGCGACAAATGCGTAATTGACATCTCCATAAAGTGGGTGTATAATCAAACCAAATCCACAAATAACAGCCTTTTGGTGTTATTTTCGTATGGGATTGTGTTTGTTTGGCGTTTTTTTGCGAGGTGATACTATGAGAAAAGAAAATGTAAGATGCCCGATGTGTGGAACTATGAACTACGATGTGGATCTTGATGAAACCGGTGGCTGGACAAAATGCCGTCTGTGCAAAGCAGTGACCTGCTCTATGGATGAGTGGAAAAAACATACAGTGTCCGTTCCGCTGTTGAACGAAAAACAGCTCGTGGCACGCAGTATGATTCGCAAGTAATGCACGCCGTGTTTTGATAAATCCGCAAAAAGGAGGAATTCTGATGTGTGGTGATTACAACCTTCGCCGTGAGAAAAGATACGTCGAAGTGGACGTTCGTTTTACTCCTGACGGCAAGATCCGTCCTCTTGCCATAAACTATGACAAGACTCGCACTTATGGAATTGATCGTGTCTTGGCAGTCAAGCACGGTACATCACGTTTTGGCGTGAAAGGGCATTGCTTCACCTGCCTGATTTGCGGGCAGAAGCGGAATCTTTGGCTTGAAAAGGGCAAGTGGTTCGTGGAAGCCTACTGTGCCACATCAGAAGGTAGGGCTTCATAATGGCAAGATACTTATCGCGTGCAGAACTCTCGTGCATAGCAGGCAAATATATTGAAATGTACTATGCACTCTTCGGAATAAGCAAAAATGACCCCGCTCCTATTAACCCAGAGCAGTTTGCAAATTCTGTTCTTGGACTGAACCTAAAGATGTTGCCGCTGTGTAGCGATGGTCACATCCTTGGATTAACGGTTTTCCAGAGATGTAGCTTCACAGCAACCCTTGAGGATGGAACAAAGCTTGTTGAAGTATTTATGCCGAGGGATATCGTAATCGATTCTGCTCTTGCGGCAGACAGATGCACTGGATGCCGGAATTTCACAATAACGCATGAAGCAGCACATCAGATTTTGGCTGATCTGTTTCCGAACGACTACGGAAAAGCAGTCAAGTGCCGTGGGCACATTGCCTATCGGGAGAGAAACGGAAAGGCCTCGTGGGAAGAATGGCAGGCGGATACCCTTGCAGCAGAGCTGCTGATGCCAACATTTCTGATCAATGCCGAAATAGAACGTGTGGCGTTGACTCTGCCAAATGGGATTCTGTACAAATCAGTGTCTGACCCTAACTATGAAAAAATTCTGGAGATGGCTCGACGGATTGGGGTTTCTTGGTCTGCAATCAGGATCAGACTGCAGCAGATGCAGGTTATAAAAGGAAAACCCATCCACTGCCATCCATTGGACATCATGCGATTTGGAGAATGAATATGATTCAGTTAAAGAACCGTCCCTTTGCCGGTAAAGCACCGACTACTACACAGCAGGCAGAATTTAGCATAGGCTGGAGATTTTGCCTGTTTGTGGAAATAAGTTATACCAAAAAATCGAGGGGTGTTCAGGTATACTACAAGTGAAGTGCAATAGATGCAAAGAAACCCTGAGACTTGATCTGGCATTTAGATGCCGGTGATTTTCCAGTCATTTTAACAAATACGGGTGCATTGCACCCTGAATATGGACTGTTCGCTCCGAGCAACGGGCCATTGCCGCAAGGCAATGTATGAAACGTGCTCCAAATAGCCGGGCAACAGCTGATTGAGAGATTTTCATTGAAGATCCCTCAGTTGGTTGTTGTCCGGCTATTTTTTTAGCCTTCAGGAAGCCTGCTCCCGTAAAAAGGAGCAGGCTTTATGTTTGTCCGTTTTTCGTGGATGCCCCAAGCGGCTAGATATCCGTAGCAACTCCGAGTTTTCGACTTCTCACGCTTTATCGAAAATTTGGAGGTCACACATGAGCTTTGATCCGAATGCTATTGGTAACCGTATTTTTACTTTGCGTACAAATGCGAAGTTATCGCAGGAAAAACTTGCTGAAAAACTTGGTGTTTCCCATCGACACCTCGGCGATCTTGAAAGGGGAAGCTCCAATGGCTCTGTAAAAATCCTGATCGATATTGCAGAATACTTCCATGTCAGTATGGATTATCTTCTTTTGGGTCGAGATCCTTCTAGGAATCAGTTTCAAAATGAACTGCAAGCCGCTATAGATCATCTTGAAAAAATCAAAGGTCTTTTATAATCACTTCAACAAGAAACGCTCCTGCCAGTTTTACACCGGCAAGAGCGTTTCTTGTGTTATTCAAAAATATCGGCAAGGGTAAGCAGCTGTACTTCTCCGCGTTCCTGTGCCTGAAGTAGTCCGTCCGTAAATCCGCTTTTCGAGAAAATGTAGTAGTGGTAGTTTGTTCCTTTCCCAAAGACTGCTGCATATTCCCGAATCAGTTCCAGTTCGTCCAAACCGATTTTTTCATTACGGTATTCTCATATCGTTTATTTAACTTCCGAAGTTCCTCATCGCGGCAGTAAAATCGGCTCATTTTGTTCCCTCCCCAAAGTGTATTTATCGAATTTATATACTCGTAAGTTAGTTTCTTACGAGTATAATACTTCATTTCTTACATAAAGTCAAGAAATATATTTTTGACGGTTCATCGAGAAACAGGAACGATACTTCCTATTTTCCTCAAAAATTGTGAACTCTGAGTTCCTGTTCATTTCGTTCCGCATCGGTTACAATACAGCCATAGCTTCGGCAAGCGTTCAAAGCAGCCCTCAAGCTATCCCGCCCCTTGAAAATTGAACACGCATTCTTCAGTCACGTTCCTGTGATGATGAGCCACGTCCGTAACAAATGCGATGATCTCCCACTGAGGGAATGAGCGGTAGGTTGACGGTAAATGGATGACAGCTTCTCCATAGCTAAGAGCCATCACAGAATAATGATACTTCTGCCTTCGGGCAGCTCGGTGAGAACCACGGAGAGGTGAGAACCCTATGGATTCGGTACGCTGCCGGACGGCTGAAAGATTTCCCACACGAAAACAGAGTTTTCGGTTTCCGGGGATGTCGGGGACAAATACGGAAAGGTATAGAACTATAAATCACAGCAATTTGCTGTTTGAGATAGTAGGGTGGGCTGTGCGAGCAGCCCACTGTTACATATACGGATAGAAAGGAGAAATCAAAATTGGCCACACGAGGTAAAAAAGAGAAAGAGTATCCGCCTATGCCCGCAAACTGGATGTACAAGCGCGGGGATGTCTACATGATGGATCTGAATCCTTACAGCGGTTCCGAGCAAGGCGGCATCCGACCTGCCATTGTTGTCCAAAACGATGACGGTAATTTTTATTCCAATGTTCTTCTGGTCGTTCCACTGACAACACAGATCAAAAAGCGAAATATGCCAACGCATTTTATTCTGCACAATCGTTTTTTGAGTGCGCCATCTATGGCGATTTGCGAAAGCCCGCGCCCCGCAGATAAATCCAGAGTGTTAAGCTACCTTGGGCACCTGTCCAAATATGAAATGCGGCAAGTGTCAGTGTGTCTGCAATACAGCTTTGGGTTCATTGGATACAAGTCATTCCGAAAATACCTTACGGCTCCTCCGCAGGAGGATGTTCTCGCCGCTGCAAAAGAGCTGCTCTCCCAGCAGTTTCAGAATCTTCGGGTGCTGAACAGTCAGCCCCCTGCTCTCGCCAAGCACACAAAAGGCGATCTACATAGCATTGAGCAGATATCGGAAAGGATGCTCTCCACCCCGACGGAATCTTCTGTTGAGTTCATGGTTGCAGAACTGGATGATGCGCTTCAATCGCTTATGTTCCGCTGGAATATCTGTTATGAACGGTATTCCGCTTTCCGCTTATCCGATAACGAAAAGAAGAAAATCGGTTCGATTATCCAATCAGGAATTGATTTTCTGCAAAAAAAGAAGGAGGTTCCTTTATGATGAACGCAGTTGTAAAACCTTACCATGAAATGTGCCTGAACAGCAGTGAGCTGATCGTGCCGCGCGACACTTATCAGCGTGCTCTTCACCCCGCTCGTGTTGCCCGTATCGCAAAAGAATTTGACGAGCGGGTTGCCAATGAGCCGAAGATCAGCTTCCGGGATGGTCACTACTATGTGATGGACGGGCAGAACACCATCGCTGCCCGGAAGTTCCTGAACGGTGGTGATGATCTGCAGATTCGCTGCAAGGTCTACTTTAACATGACCGAGCAGGAAGAAGCCCTCCTATTTGCACAGCAGACAGGCATTTCGGAACGGCTGAGTGCAGGGCAGAAGCTCCGTGCCTGATTTTTGCAGGGGAGCCTGCTGCCGTTGCATTCCAGCAGGCCACCGAATTGGCTGGCGTTCATCTTTCTTTTGAAGAAGGCCGGGGCAAGCAGCGGATCAGCTGCATCGCAACCGCCTATCACGAATTCATCCGGCTTGGTCCTGAACTGTATATCGAATCCCTTGATGTTTTGCTGAATGCGTGGGACGGAGAACCTGATTCCATGAGTTCTGCAAATCTGCTCGGCATCTGCCGCTTTGTAGAACTGTACCACTCCGAATACAGTAAAAGCCGTCTGATTGCCAAACTGCGGCAGGTCGATGCATTCACGATTTTTCGCCTTGCACGAACCGCAGGCGTAAGCCTTCCCGGCAAGACGAAGTACCTTCAGCAGGTCTATACTTTTTATAATGGTGGCAGCCGCCGGGCTGCATTGCCGCTCAAGTTTTACTTTAAGTATATTTAACGAGGTATTATCCAATGATTATCCATGAAGAACCTTCGCCCAACTCGGTTTCCTCCCCTGTTTCCACAGCAAAGGACAGCCGCTGCTATACCGTAGAAGACCTGATGGAAATGCTGCTCCTGAGCCGTCCCACTGTCTACCGTCTACTGAAGCAGAACGAATTCCGCTGGTTCAAGGTAAGCGGCGCTTACCGTATTTCCAAAGCCAGCTTTGATGCATGGCTCAATGATGGCACTGTTGAACGCAATCCTGCTGTTTGACATCCTCAACATTTCACGCGAAATCTGCTATTCTTTAGCCGGGATGAGAAATCCCGGCTAAACTTTTACATAGATAGAGAGGTGTCTTTCATGGATGATATGCGGAATACTTCGGCTCCCTTATACGGAAAAGCTGAACCTGCCACTACCAAAACCACCATGTCGGTTCGTGAGATGCGGCAGCTTCTCGGCCTTGGCAAAACAGACAGCTATTGGCTGCTTCATAAGAATCTCTTTGAAGTCATTCTGATAAACGACAAAAGGCGTATCGTTATTTCCAGCTTTGAGAAATGGTATGCCAATCAGGTCAAATATCATAAGGTCAATGGTTCGCCACCGGGCGAGGAACTTTGCAAACGGTCCTATTCCGTTCCTGACGCCGCCGAGATATTGAAGGTGAAACCCGAAACGATCTATACACTCATCCGACAGGGCAAGTTGAAAACAGAAACGGCAGACTTCTGTATGAGAATTCCCAAAGAGGACTTTGAGCGGTGGTACCGATCACAAAGCCGCTACCGCACAGCAGCCGACCGTGAGCGTGACCGGGAGATTGAAGCGCAAACCATCTCCATCCCGGAAATGGCAAAACTACTCGGTATCCCACGCAAGAATGTTTATGGGATTCTTGATTGCAAAAAATACCGAGATTGTTTCGTCATTGAGCGCGTGGCCGACAGGCCGCGCATTACCAAAAAAAGTTTTAGGCATGGCTTAAAAGCCAATCTACATACCAACTTCAAAAACCGAAAAAAGAAACGCATGAGGAGCCGCCGCTAAAACTGCAATGTCCCAAGAATGGGAAATACTACAGTTTTCAGGAAATTCAGGCTTTTTACGGAATCAGCCGCCCAACACTTGACTCGTGGGTTCTCAAAGAAGGAATTCCAACGATGAAGTTGGGAAGGGTAAAACGCATCCAAAAAGATGCTTTCGATGAAGTTCTGAAGTCCAAACGTAAAGTAGAGGAGGATGTATAATGGCTAGCATTGTCAAACGCAATAACCGATACTGCGTTGTCTATACCTACAAACACACTAATGGAACGCTAAAGCAGAAATGGGAAACCTTTACCGACCTTGCAGATGCCAAAAACCGTAAGAAAGAGGTCGAATACAAAGAATCCGTCGGTACCTTTGTGGCACCCCAGTGCCGAACTCTAAAAGACCTGCTTAAAGAATACGTCACCCTGTACGGAAGAACCAAATGGGCACTTTCAACCTATCAATCAAACACTGCACTGATTTCAAACTACATAGAACCGCTTATCGGCTCAATGAAGCTGCAAGATCTCACCACCCGCGTAATTGAGGGATATTATCAGCGGCTGCTTAAATACGAAGCCGTTGACCCTATGTGTGGAAAGCGTCAGCATCAATACGTTTCTCCCGGCACGGTTCGTTCGGTTCACAAAATTTTGAGAAGTGCCTTTGAGCAGGCTGTAAAGTGGGAACTTATGGAAAAGAATCCCTGTATTTATGCCACCTTGCCCAAATACACTGCAAAGAAGCGTGATATCTGGACTGCCGAGACCCTGTTCCATGCCTTAGAAGTCTGTGATGATCCACGGCTCCGGCTTTGCATCAACCTCTCCTTCTCTTGTTCCCTGCGCTTAGGGGAATTGCTCGGTCTGACATGGGATTGTGTGGATATCTCCCCCGAAAGCATTGAAGCCGGGCGAGCCTCCATTTACATAAATAAGGAATTGCAGCGTGTAGATATTGCTTCGCTGAACGCCTTGGAAAATAAAAATGTCATCACTCGTTTTCCCTCGCTGAGTTCCCGCTGCACCACGGTCCAGGTTCTGAAAAGCCCTAAAACAGACAGCAGTATCCGAACCATTTTTCTCCCCAAAACAGTTGCTGAAATGCTTGTCCACTATAAAGCCGAGCAGGACATGACAAAGGACGCACTGGGTGCAGAGTATGCAGACTATAATCTCGTGGTTGCCGGCCCGCTGGGAATGCCGACCGAACAATCCACCATTAACGGTGCATTGAAGCAGCTGATTGAGGAAAACGATCTCCCCAAAGTGGTTTTCCACAGCTTCCGACACTCAAGCATTACATACAAGCTCAAGCTGAACGGCGGCGATATCAAAGCGTGCAGGGCGATTCCGGTCATGCACAGGCTTCGATGGTCACCGAGCAGTACGCACACATTCTGGATGATGATCGGCGTTTGAACGCACAACGATTCGACGATTTCTTCTATCAGCATCATGGTGCAGAGCCTGAAGCCCTCCCTCGCGCAGAGCAATCCACTCCCAAAGCCAGTCCAGTCGATACAGATGCGGTAGCAGCTCTTGCTAAACTGCTGGCTGACCCCTCTATGGCTACACTCATTAAAAATCTTGCAAAGAACCTATAAGCCTCTATACATAAACAGCGGCAGTTTTCCATATACGGAAAACTGCCGCTATCTGTTTTAGGATGATCCCGTTTCTTTGTGTTTTTTCGTCTTAGCTTCCTCTATGTCCATCTTCAGCTGATGTGTAAGCTGTTTTACATAATCGAGTGAAACTTCATAGCCTTCTGCGATTTTTTCTGCCGGCATCCCATCAAGGATACGGGAGATCACAATGTTCTGAGTGGCTTGTTTTCTCGACTCTGCAATCATTTCCTCAATAGAGGGGCAATGTTTATTATGCATCCAATTCAAGTAATCCAAGCGTTCAGCTTCTATCCGCGATAGAAGCCTGACTGCATAGAAATTGTCATCTACCTCGAAGCGAACTTCCTCTCCGGGTTTGACTTCAAGTTTTTCCAGAACCGCATCTGGGAGTTTTACAGTTCCATCTTCACCGACTACAATATTAAATTTCTTTTCCATCGCACACTCCTAAAATCACGCAAAGTTCCTTGCATCCAGTGCCTTTACTCCCGTAAGAATACCATAAGCCCCTTCCTTTTACAAGACAATGCGCATTTCCATTCGCACTGTTACATAGACCAGAGTTTTCTCGCAGAAAGCTCTGGTCTTTTTCTATTGAAAACATTTGTCCATCACACCAGCTACGGCTGTATGGTCTGGTTCACGAATGCTAAACAAGCAAATATCCGTAGGGAAACGTACACTTCCCAGCTAATGAAAGGTGGGCATTTTACAATGAACCTTCCACTTTTCATTAGCTCTGCTAATTTTCTGCTAATGAAAAGCCTTTTACTCGTTTTATTTCGGGGTTTGTGTTCTTTACTCAGATTGACAGCGCAACAAAAAATCAATTGATAAAACGTTACTTGTTTTACCTACTTTTGCCTAGGATTTATGGCTTCAGCCCCTACTCCTAAGCGGAAGGCCGTGTGTTCGAATCACATCGGGGACGCCAGCGCAAAATCAAGCCCGGAAGGTTTACGAACCCTCCGGGCTTGGTTTTTGCTTTTCTATGGAAGATAGCCGCCACAGCGCTCACACCAGCTTTGCCCCGGCGTGGGGCAGGCTTTCTGCGCCAAGGCTCTGCAGTTTTTGAGGCAGGGCGGCAAGGTCGCCGCCGGTATAATACCAGCCCGCAGCCAGTCCTGCCAGTGCCAGCAGCAAAAGTACCGCCAGCGCCTTGCCCAGCCTGCGGCGCTTCGGGCGCGGCGATGCAGACTGTTCCGCCGCAAGGGAGGCAGGGGTCAAGGCTGCATCCGGCACAGCTTTGCCATAGGGCTGCCAGCTTGTGCCCCCTGCCTGCGGCAGACCGCAGGCGGCGCGGCGCAGCATATCCAGCAGCCATAGCCCGGGGTTCTCGTCCGACGCAAGGCACCGCAGCCAGCAGCCCCTTTTTGCCGCCCACCAGCAGCAGACGGCTTTGGGGCAGTTCCACACAGCCCACCGTCAGCGCGGCACCGGTCAGCTTCTGCATGACCTGCACCCGCGCCAGTGTGCGGGCAGGCTCTGCCTGCGGTGCCTTGCGCAGCTTGCGGCTGAGCCGGGCGGTGAGCGCGGTATTGGCGTAGCTCATGGCGCCAAAATCGAATACCTTTTCCGCGCCGGGAAGGTTTTCCAGCCGGGTCTCCAGCAGCGCTCCTGCAGCGGTATCACTGCACACCAGCAGCTTGCGGTGCTGTTCCAGCGCCTGCACTGCGGCAGCGGCAAGAGTCTGCTCCCCTTCCCCGTACAGCGCCGGGGCAAGGCTTGTCCGCAGCAGTTGTACCGCCCGTTGCAGCTGCTGCGGGGTGCTGCTTTGCAGCGCCACCAGCGTTTCCGCGCCCCGGCTGCGGCAGTGCACCGTGCCCTGCCAAGTGTCCGGCAGGGCTTCCACAGCCTTTTGCACGGTCTGCTCCGGTGCACCGAACAGCCGCAGCACGCAGCCTGCCGGGCGCTCTTCCTTATTTGTCATGACGCATCCCCCTGCGGCCGCAGGGGCCGCCCTTACTCTGCCCGCAGGGTCTCGTCCAAGGCGGTCAGGGCGGCGGGGTCATGCTGTGCGCTTTCGGCCAGCACCTGCGTACCGGCAGGGGTCTTGCCCTGTGCCAGCCGCAGCGCCATTTCCAGCGCAGTCTGTGCGGCGCGGGCGCGGATGAGTGTACGGTCCGGGCGGGAGACGAACAACTTCTTCACATACGCCTTATCTCCCCGGGCAGCGCCCAGATACACCGTGCCCACAGGCCGGACGGCATCGCCGCCGCCGGGGCCTGCCAGACCGGTAACGCTGACCGCGATATCTGCACCGGCGGCCTTTGCCGCGCCCAGCGCCATCTGCGCCGCCACGGGAGCCGACACCACATTATATTGCGCAATGACCGCCGGGTCCACCCCGACAAGCTTCGCCTTGGCCTGCTCCCAGTAGGTCACAAAGCCGTAGCCGAACACCTCGCTTGCGCCGGACACACTGGTCAGGCGCTGGGCGATCATGCCGCCGGTGCAGCTTTCGGCGGTGGCAATGGTCAGGCCGTTGGCCCGCAGCGTATGCACCACCGTCTCTTCCAACCCGGCGACATCCTCATCATACACCGCATCGCCCAGCAGATCATAGAACTTTTTGGCGTAGGCGCGGCACATGGTCTGCGCCTCGGCGTCGTTCTGCGCCCGGGCGGTGATGCGGATCTCGCACTCGCCGGTCTTGCAGTAGATGGCGGCGGTGGGGTTTGGGTTTTCCAGCAACGGACGCACCCGGTATTCCAGATTGCTCTCGCCGCCCAGCACCCGCAGCGTCAGGCTGTGCAGGGCGCAGTTCTGCCGCGCCAGCAGCAACGGGCGCACGCTTTCCTCCCACATGGCCTTCATCTCGTGGGGCACACCGGGCATCAGCACGGCACAGTGACCGTCCTGCTCGAACCATGCACCCGGCGCGGTGCCGTGGTGGTTGACCACCTTATGCCCATGCACCGGCACCATGGCCTGCTTGCGGTTGTTGGGGGTGGTCTCGCGCCCGGTGCGGGTAAAGAAGTCTACGATCTTCTGCCACTCCTCCGGGTCAAAGGTAAGGGTATCGCCAAAGCAGGCAGCCACCGTCTCCTTGGTCAGGTCGTCCGCCGTGGGGCCCAGCCCGCCGGTGAACACCAGCAGGTCGCACCGCTGCTTTGCCTCGTTGACAAAATCCGCCAGACGGTCCTGGTTATCGCCGATGGTGCTCTGCCGCCGGACTGTGATACCCAGTGCGGCAAGCTCCCGGCTGAGGTACTGGGCATTGGTGTTAAGAATGTTGCCGAGCAGCAGCTCGGTACCGACACTGATGATCTCTGCTGTCATGGACAAATCAACCCTCAAATTCTACCTGATCGGTGATGCGCACCCGGATGCGCTCGGTCTGCTCTGCGGCCTCGGCCTCCAGCGCAGCAAGGCCGGGCATGGCGGCTTCGGCGGCAAGGATCTCCTCCAGCTCGGGGCGGATCTTCGGGTGCGGCGGGGTGAAGATGGTGCAGCAGTCCTCATAGGGCAGGATGCTGGTCTCAAAGGTATTGATATGGCGGGAGGTCTCAATGATCTCGGTCTTGTCCATGCCGATGAGCGGGCGCAGGATGGGCAAGTCCTGTGCGGCATCGGTGCACTGCAGCGCCTTGACGGTCTGGCTTGCCACCTGTGCCAGGCTTTCGCCGGTGACCAGCGCTTCACAGCCCTGCTTTTTGGCGATCACGTTTGCAATGCGCATCATGCTGCGGCGCATCAGCACCGTGAACAGCACATCCGGAGCATTATCCCGGATGTATTCCTGGGGTTTTGTGTAGGGCACTACGAACAGGTTAGCACTGCCGGTATACACGGTGATGAGCTGTGCCAGAGCCTTTACCTTCAGTTTTGCACGCTCAGAAGTATACGGAGGGGACGCAAAATGAATGTGATCCAGTGCCAGACCGCGCTTCGCCATACGATATGCCGCCACCGGGCTGTCGATGCCGCCGGAGAGCATATTCAGGGCACGGCCACTAGTGCCCACGGGCAGACCGCCCTCACCCGGTATTTTCGGGCCGTGAATATACGCACCGTAATCGCGAATCTCCACGATGACCTTGAACTGCGGGTTATGCACATCCACCTTCAGGTAGTTGTGCTTGCCCAGCAGATAAGCGCCCAGCTCCCGCATCAGTTCCGGGCTGGTCATGGAGTAGGTCTTATCGGCGCGGCGGGCCTCCACCTTGAAGGTGCGGATGCCGTGCAGTTCGCTGCCCAGATAGTCCTCTGCGGTCTGGCAGATGGTATCGAAATCCTTTTCGCACACCACGGCGCGGCTGAGCGCGGCAAGGCCGAACACCTTGCTGACCCGCTCAAAGGCAAGATCCATATCCACGTCCTCTTCCTCAGGTTCCATATAAAAAGTGGACTGGGTGCAGTACACCTTGAACTTGCCCACCGTCTTAAGACGGTAGCGCAGGATCTTCATCATGGCTGCTTCGAACTGGTTGCGATTGAGGCCTTTCAGGGACATCTCACCCTGATAGCCCATAATAATTTCCTTCATAAATGTTGCATCTCCTGATGTGGGATTTATAATGGCCTCCGCTTTCGCTCTGGCCATATTCAGCGGATGAATTATTTTTATCTGTGAATGGAAAATGACTGCGGTCATTTTCCATTCACCCTTTCACGCATTGGGGTCGCACAGGCAAACTGCAGCTTCCCATAGAACGGCTGACAGCTTTCTCTTCGGACACGAATCGGGCCATTCCATCGCCCGCCCTATTGCCCTGCGGGCAACAGGGTCCCACCCCAGCGGACGGTCCTCAGAGAAACTGTCAGCCATTCTGCGGCTTCCATTTTTACTTTCTGATCTTCTGCAAATGCTTCATGCCGTCCTCGAAGCGGTTGAGGAAGGCATCCACATCCTCCGGGGTGTTGTCGGCGCAGAAGGACACCCGGATGGCGGTATCGATGGCCAGCGGGTCGCGCCCCATGGCTGCCAGCGTGTGGCTGGGCTGGCCGCGGCCGCAGGCGCTGGCCGAGGAGACGTAGATCTGCTCTTCGGCCAGAAAAGCCAGCATGGTCTCGCTCTTGATGCACATCTCGCTGAAGTTCAGCACCTCGGGCGCGGCGTTCTCCGGGCTGTTGATGACCACCTCCGGGAAGGCTTTCAGCCCCTCCCGCAGCTGCCGGTTCAGCGCACGCATGGCAGTGTCCCGGCTCTTCATGGTCTTTGCCAGACGGGTGGCCGCTGCGGCCAGACCCATGGCGTAGGGCAGGTTTTCGGTGCCGGGGCGCATCTGCCGCTCCTGCTCGCCGCCCAGATAGGGCGGCTGGAAGGCCTGCACCAGTCGGTCGGAGAGGTAGAGCGCGCCAATGCCCTTGGGCGCATGGATTTTGTGGCCGCTCACCGAGAGCGTATCGATGTTGTCCAGTTTGATGGGCACACGCATCCACGCCTGCACTGCATCCACATGGACGATGGTGCGGCTGTTGCGGCGCTTTACCTCGGCGGCAAGGCGCTCCACATCGTTGCGGGTACCGATCTCGTTGTTCACCATCATACAGGCCACAAGAATAGTGTTCTTGTCCACCCGCTCCAGCATGGCGTCAATGTCCAGCGTGCCGTCTGCCCGGGGAGCTACCACGGTAACGTCGTAGCCCTGCTTTGCCAGCCGCTCCAACGGCCGCTGCACACTGGGGTGCTCGAAGCCGGATACCACGATGCCCTTGCCGAAGGTGCGGGTCTGTACCGCACCCAGCAGCGCCAGATTGTTGCTCTCGCTGCCGCAGGAGGTAAAGTACAGTTCCCGGCTTTTGCAGCCCAGCGTGCGCGCTACGGCGGCGCGGGCGGCGTTCAGAGCTTCTTCACTGCGCGCGCCCGGGCCGTACAGGCTGGAAGGGTTTGCCCAGTGCTCCCGCATGGCCTTGTCGATGACGTCCGCCACCTCCGGCGCTACGATGGTGGTGGCCGCGTTGTCCAGATAATGTAACTGAGGATTTTGCAGCATAAACGGATTTCCTGCTTTCTGTCGTTGTTTTCATAATAACCCAGAATAAGTATAGCACAAACCCTTGGATAACGCAAAAAATTTTATGCATTTATGGGTGATTTTTGTAACTGTACCTCCTTGACAAACACCCCGGTGGTGTGCTATCTTTACAGCATAGACCGCATCCCTGCTGACGGAACCTTGTGGAGCACCACAGTGCAGGGGTGCATGGGATGTCAATGCCGACCGTCTGGGCAGCCTTGCGCAATTGCTGCGCAAAGCTGCCCTTTTTTGCTATCAAGGAGGATGTCTGTATGAAGACCGATATCGAGATCGCGCAGGAAGCCAGAATGAAGCCCATCACCCAGATCGCAGCTCAGCTGGGTCTGGAGGAGGAAAGTGTGATCCCCTATGGCCGCTATAAGGCCAAGATCGACCACCGGCTGATCCACAACGCCAAAAAGCAGGGCAAGCTGATCCTTGTCACCGCCATCAGCCCCACCCCTGCCGGTGAGGGCAAAACTACTACCAGCGTAGGTCTGGCCGACGCCATGAACGCGCTGGGCAAAAAGACCATGCTCTGCCTGCGCGAGCCCAGCCTTGGCCCCGTGTTCGGCGTAAAGGGCGGCGCTGCCGGCGGCGGCTACGCACAGGTGGTGCCCATGGAGGATATCAACCTGCACTTTACCGGTGACCTGCACGCCATTGGCACCGCCAACAACCTGCTGGCTGCCATGATCGACAACAGCATCCAGCAGGGCAACCCGCTGAACATCGATCCCCGCCGCATCACCTGGAAGCGCTGCATGGACATGAACGACCGGCAGCTGCGGTTCATCGTGGACGGTCTGGGCGGCAAGGTAAATGGCACCCCCCGCGAGGACGGCTTTGACATTACCGTGGCCAGCGAGGTCATGGCTATTTTCTGCCTTGCCACCAGCATCTCCGACCTGAAGGAGCGGCTGTCCCGCATCGTATGCGCCTACACCTACGACGGCAAGCCGGTGACCGCCGGTGAGATCGGCGCAGCCGGTGCCATGACCGCCCTGCTGAAGGATGCACTGGACCCGAACCTTGTACAGACATTGGAAAACAACCCCGCCATCATCCACGGCGGCCCCTTTGCCAACATTGCCCACGGCTGCAACAGCGTGCTAGCCACCAAGCTCAGCCTCTCGCTGGCAGACTACACCATTACCGAGGCAGGCTTCGGCGCTGATCTGGGTGCGGAGAAGTTCTTGGATATCAAGTGCCGCTATGCCGGTATTGCCCCCTCTGCCTGTGTGCTGGTGGCTACCGTGCGCGCTCTCAAGAGCCACGGCGGCGTAGCCAAGGCCGACCTGAACCAGCCCAACCTCGAGGCCGTCAAGGCCGGTGCTTCCAACCTGATCCGCCACATCGACAACCTGAAGAACGGCTTCGGTCTGCCGGTGGTGGTGGCTATCAATGCCTTCCCCACCGACACCGCCGAGGAGCAGGCTTATGTGGAGCAAGTCTGCGCCGAGCAGGGCGTGCCCTGCGTGCTGAGTGAGGTATTCGCCAAGGGCGGCGAGGGCGGCAAGGCACTGGCTGAGAAGGTGCTTGAGATTCTGGAGGATCGTCCCATCCAGTACACCTACCCGCTGGAGATGCCCCTGAAGGACAAGATCAACGCCATTGCCACCAAGATCTACCGCGCCGATGGCGTGAATTACAGCGCCGCTGCCAGCAAGACGCTGGCCGAGCTGACCGAGATGGGCTACGGCAACCTGCCCGTCTGCATTGCCAAGACCCAGTACAGCTTCAGCGACAACGCCAAGCTGACCGGTGCACCCACCGGCTTTACCATGGAGGTGCGCGAGGTGCGTCTGGCCGCCGGTGCTGGCTTTGTGGTCGTCATCTGCGGCAACATCATGACCATGCCCGGCCTGCCCAAAAAGCCCGCCGCCGTGAACATCGATGTAGACGCCGACGGCAAGATCACCGGCCTGTTCTGATAAAAAGCCTGAAAAACACAAAAGGCGCTGTCCGCAAGGACAGCGCCTTTTGTGTTTTTACTCCATGGTGTGGCTGCAAAGGTAGTCCACCCATACAGCGTAGCCCTCCGGCTTGATATGGTAGCCGTCCGGCTGAGCGTAGCTTTCGATCAGGTCGCCGTTTTCATCCGCCAGTACTTCCCACAGGTTGAGGAAATAGCAGTTCTTTTCCAGTGCAATGGCGGCAAGTTCGTTGTTGATGTGGCACAGGCGGTCGCGGTTCAGCCCTGCGTGGTTTGCCCGTGTGCTCACCTCCGGCCGCACCGGCGTGATGGACTGCACATAGATCTTTGCATCCGGCAGTGCCTGACTGATCATATCCAGCATCAAACGGTAGTAGGTCAGAAAGCTGGTGTAGTCGGTGTCCTGCCCCAGCACATTGCTGCCCAGCAGCACATAGACGGCCTTGGGCTGCTGCGCGGTCAGCGCGTCCAGCGGGATCTCTGTCACGCCGTCCGCCCGCTTGCAGCTGGTGCCGTTGACAAAGGCGTTGGGGCCTACCCCCTTATAGGCGCAGAACTGCGCCCCGGGCAGACCGGTATCGTAGATCTGCAAGCCCTGCGTCAGGCTGTCGCCCACAAAGCTGGCCTGTGCAAACCAGCTTTTTTCCACCGGGGCACTGGCCGGCAGCGCCGCCATGCGGAAATCCAGCGCGGTCTCGGTGCTGCCCTCCAGTGTCTGTACCCGCAGCTGCCGGGCCAGCGGATAGCTGACCGTGTTCCATGTGTTGTCCGTGGTCACCTGCCGCAGAATGGTGTTCTGACTCAGGGCGGTATCCACGCGCTCCCGGTGCAGCACCTTCCACAGGATGCCGATGGCGCTCAGCAGAGCCAGAAGCGCCAGCAGAGCAACGATGATAAACACCCTGCGCCAGCGCCGGTGCAGGATGCGCCGCCGGTATTCCTGATAATCTGCCATTGTCGTTCCCTCACTTCCGGCCCGGAGTACGGGCGGTTCTGCTTATAGTATAGCATAACTGCACCCAACAGCAAACCCCATTTGCCAAAAATGTGCTGTCGGTTTTGCACGGTACGGGGCTGTTTTGGTGCAAACGACAGAGCACTGCCGCAAACGCTTGCATCCCATAGGCAGGATGTGCTATACTAAGATGAATCAAACGACAGGGAGGCTTTCACGATGGCATACACACCGAAACTGACTTATAAAGGCAAGCCCCTCGTCCGCAAGGACAACGAGCTGTATTACGGCAGCATGACCGACCCCTATGTATTGTATCTGCAGATTTTGACCACCACCCCGGTGGGCGAGCAGCAGGTAGCCGACAAGGTGCACCTGATGCTGCTTTCTACCGATACTACCAAGGCACCGCAGGAGCGCGTAGCGCGCCAGGCCACCAGGCACGGCCTGTACAATGCGCTGGACATCGGCGGCATCTGGCTGCAGAAGGCCAACGAGACCCGCTGAATCAAATTAAAATGAACAATGCCGGACAGTCTGCGGACTGCCCGGCATTGCGTTTTTTATAAGGAATTTTATTAGAGATCCGGGATACACAAACGCCTGCGTGCGTTTCTGTATCCCATTTTCACAAGAGAATAAGAGAAGTTCTTACTCCTCGGTCACCTCAAAGTCCAGCGGTTCGCCGCAGTTGGGGCACTTGGGTGCGCCGTCCAGCAGCTCATCCTCCTCAAATACGGCGGTCTTTCCGCAGGCGGGGCAGGTCACCTCGTACTGCACAGGGGCGTCCTTGGCTTCGTCCTCGTCGCCTTCCAGTGCGACCTCAAAGGTCACGCCGCAGTGGGCGCAGTTAGCTTCGCCTGCATCCAGATCATCCTCGCTGACGTAGACGGTCTCGCCGCAGGCGGGGCAGGCTACCTCGTAGAAGGGCTCGCTGGCGATGTCGTCATCTCCCGCATCCTCATCCTCGTCGGCTGCGTCGTCGTCCTCGTCCTCGGCATCCTCGTCCTCGTACAGGTCGGCCTCCAGATCCTCCAGCTCCTCGCTCAGATCGTTGATCTGGTCGTAGGCTTGGGTCAGATCCTCGTCCATGGCGGCAATGGCATCGGCCATCTCGCCCAGCAGTGCGGCCATGGCCTTGATGATCTTGCCCTCTTTGGTGCTCTCATCCACGCCCAGACCGTCCACCAGGCCCTGCAGGTAGGCTGCTTTCTTGTTCAGTTCCATCTGAAATGCCCTCCTTGTGTATGATACAAAAACCGGGCAAGCGGTTGCCCGCTGCCCGGTATGCGACAAATGATCAGACGCGCTCCATATACTCGCCGGTGCGGGTATCGATGCGGATGTGATCGCCCTCGTTGATGAACAGAGGCACACGGATCTCAGCGCCAGTCTCAACGGTAGCAGGCTTCAGGGTGTTGGTAGCAGTGTTGCCCTTGACACCCGGCTCGGTCTGGGTGACTTCCAGCTCGATGAAGTTGGGGATCTCGACGCTGAACACCTTGCCCTTGTAGCTCAGCAGCTTGCACAGCTCGTTCTCCTTGCAGAACTTGAAGTTATCGGGCACATCGGCTGCGTTGACGGGGATGTCATCGTAGGTCTCGTTGTCCATGAAGTGGTACAGATCGCCGTCCTCGTAGCTGTAGGTCACGTCCTTACGCTCGATGAAAGCCTGCGGGAACTTTGCGGTGGGGTTGTAGCTGGTCTCGACCACAGAGCCGGTGATGACGTTCTTGGTCTTGGTGCGGACAAAGGCAGCGCCCTTGCCGGGCTTGACGTGCTGGAACTCAACGACCTGAAGAACCTGGCCGTCCTGCTCAAAGGTCACGCCATTGCGAAACTCGCCTGCAGAAATCATAGGAATTCCTCCATAAATTTAATCTCAGATGCTTAACGCATATCTCTATTTATTTTACCCAATCTGTCCCTGTTTGGCAAGGGGTTTGGGCAAAAAAAGACGATAAAAACACAAAATCTTTTACACATTCCGCGCTACGCGGTACATTTGCTGCATCGTCTGCGCGTCCTCGGCCTGTGTGCCCGCGCTCTCACAGATGACCACCGGCGTCAGCTGACGCTCTGCCAGCAGCTCCATCAGGGGCTGAGGCTCCGGGCCGAACTGAGTATCGGCAAAGGTCCAATGGCGCTTTTCGCCGCCCGCCGAGTACTCGATGCGGGAAAAGTGCACATGGAACTGCCGGGCGCGGTCATCGCCCAGCACCTCAGCCATGCGGTCCAGAATGGCGGCATAGTCCGCCTTGGTCTGAATACCGCCCAGCGTGCGGGCGTTCAGGTGGCCGAAGTCGATGCAGGGGGTGATGCGGCTGTCCACGCCGCACAGCGTCAGCACCTCGTCCAGCGTGCCCAGCTGTCCTACCTTGCCCATGGTCTCCGGGCACAGGGTCATATCCTCAAAGCCCGCCTCGTCCAGCGCAGCCACAGCGCGGCGCATGGTGTCCAGCGCCTTTTCCAGCGCGGCTTCCCGGCTCTGTTTGCCGCAGCTGCCGGAGTGGAAGATGACCCGCCTGCCGCCCAGCGCCCTGCAGAGCGCCGCGCTCTGGAGCAGATAGTTCACGCTGTTCAGCCGCTTTTCCTCGTCCAGGCTGGAGGCGCTGATATAGTAAGGCGCGTGGACGCTGAACAAAATCCCCCGGGCGGCGGCATCGTCAGCCATCTGCCGGGCCTTGTCCAGCCCCAGCCGGACTCCATGGCCGCACTGGTATTCAAAGGCGGTCAGGCCAAAACCGGCGGTGTAGGCGGCGATGGCGGCGGGGTCAAACTTTTTGACTGTGTAGCTGTCGGCCAGACCGGCTGTGCCGAAGCGCGGGGTATCATTCATACAGCTTGCCGCCCTTCTGATAGTATTTGTCGATCCAGTACGGCTCAAACTTGCGCTTTAACAGCACAAATTTGTTCTTGTCGTGGTTCGTGCGGGGCATCAGGTAGAGGCACGGGCAGCCGTACAGCCCGGCGGCCATCCGGTCCGCAAAGATCTGGTCGCCGACCATGGCCATTTCGCTCTTTTTGCAGCCCAGGCGGCGGCGCGCCACCCGCAGGCCGATGGTGAACGGCTTGCAGGCCAGCGGCACCCAGTCCAGCCCGATGCGCTCGGCAAAGGGGCGCACGCGCTTGGCCGTATTGTTGGACACGATGGTCAGGCGTATGCCGGCTGCGCGCATCTCGTCCAGCCACGCCTGCACGGTGGGCTCCAGCACCTGACTGTTGTCAGCGGTCAGGGTGTTATCCACGTCGAGCACGAGGGCTTTGATGCCGTGTGCCGCGAGAAAATCCGGGTGGATGCACTCGATGGTTTTGAAGATGTATTCAGGGGTTAGAATCATGGTGGTGACCTTTTAAATAAAAGTTGTAAGGGTCGGCGTCTCCGACACCCTGCGGGAGCATCGCGGAGGCCGCTGCATTGTCGGGGCGATGTGAGCATCGACTCCTACGTGTAGGGGCGGATTCCATATCCGCCCGTGGAAGGCTGCCGCTTTGTCCTAAAATAAAAGTGCAGGCCCGCGCGTAACGCGAACCTGCACAGTCGTTCGTTGTAAGATACCTTACTTAAACTTGCGCTTGCGGGCAGCCTCGGACTTCTTCTTGCGCTTAACGGAAGGCTTCTCATAAGCCTCGCGCTTGCGGACCTCAGCTAACACGCCGCTGCGAGCAGTGCTGCGCTTAAAACGGCGCAGAGCGCTCTCGAGGGATTCGCCCTCTTTGACACGGATCTCCGACATCTTCTTCCCTCCCTTGACCTGAGACAGGAGTTTGCCGGTCAAATACTATTAACCAGTAAAAAAGATTATACTATATTGACCCCCTGCCTGTCAACAACAATTTTCGCTAAAATGAAAATTTTTATATTGTTCATATTTAGGACCCTTTACCCCAGCACCGTGTGCCACACCCACAGTGCACCGTAGATTACGGGCTGATGCAGCATGTAGACCAGCAGCGTATTGCGCCCGATGGCACACAGAGGACGCAGCGCGGCGGGCGGCTCTCCCCTGCCGGGGCGCCACAGCCGCGCCAGAAACACCCCGCACCAGAACAAAAACACCCATGGCAGAATGGGGAAATAATCCGCCGAGCTAAACCGCGTCAGGTCCGGCAGCCCCAGCCAGAACAGGTTGGCATCATACCACCCGACAGGCAGCGCAGCAATGTGCCACCGTTCAAACCCAGCCAGCCCCAGGGCAGTTGATTGGTCAG
>ENA-OQED01000294-OQED01000294.1-human-gut-metagenome-genome-assembly--contig:-NODE-294-length-20697-cov-1.197229_pt1 | contig 20697 bp, 23 predicted proteins | sample MGYA00242790_ERZ504625 | MGnify/ENA primary metagenome ERZ504625 (study PRJEB26092, sample SAMD00036345) | human gut metagenome | host: Homo sapiens | study: EMG produced TPA metagenomics assembly of...
AGAGCGGTGGCTGCCGCCTTGGTACTGGGTCAGGTAGTGGCTGCAGTCCGGCGTCAAAGTAGCCAGCCAGACCCTCGACCCCACCCAGCCGCAAGACCAGGTCGACGCCCAGGCCGCTACCCTCATCACGCCGGACTGCAGCCACTACCTGACCCAGTACCAAGGCGGCAGCCACCGCTCTACCTGGCAGCATGCCTACTCCATGCAGCCCGCCTTAGAATGGCTTTTTGCCCAGAAAAAACAGCCTCTTTTGAGTATTAAGTTTACTATCTTCTACAAATTACAACCCCTGAATTACAAACTATAAAGCAAAAGGAGCCTCGCATGATGACAGAAGCCTTCGTGCGATGGCTCTATTTTTATGGTATAATTTCATTGAAACATAATTCAATGAATTATGTTTCAATGAATTATATTTCAATGAAAAAGGAGGACCTCTTTATGTATCAACTATTTATTGGCAGAAAAGAAGAGTTATCTGCTCTAGAAAAACTATATGAAACAGAGGGATTCCAAATGATGGTCGTTTATGGACGTCGGCGCATTGGTAAATCCACTTTACTCAGTCATTTTATCCGAGGAAAAAAAGCTATCTTTTACACGGCGGCCCGCAATGGTCTCCAACGGAATTTACAACTCTTGAGTCGAAGAGTCCTTGATGTCCTGGCTCCGGACTTAAATACGTTAACCTTTTCAACGTATGAAGAGTTATTCGCTTTTCTCTCCAACAAATGTCGAGAAGAACGCATCCTTTTTTATTATCGATGAATTCCCTTATCTTGCAGAACAAGCTCCAGAACTATTATCTATATTACAAAAATATATCGACACCGAATGGATGCAAGGAAATATGTATTTGATTCTTTGTGGCTCCTCTATCAGCTTCATGGAAGAAGAAGTATTGAGCGAAAAAAGTCCTCTTTTCGGCAGACGGACAGCCCAATTACAAGTCAAACCATTTTCCTATCGCGAAGCTGCTGATTTCGTCCCATCCTATACGCCCGCTGAAAAAGCAGTATGTTACGGGATTACGGGTGGCGTCGCAAAGTACTTATCCTTACTGCGGGATACGAAATCTTTAGACGAAAATATAGTCAGCTTATTCTTCGCAAAAACCGGCTATATGTATGAAGAGCCATCCAATCTGCTGACACAGGAATTCCGCAATATTACGACATATAATGCCATCATCGAAGCCATTGCGTCAGGAAGAACGAAACAAAATGCCATCGCAGACCTCACCCATTTAGAGCCATCTACGACAAGTCATGCCATACAGAATCTTATTAAGACAGGCATCTTAAAAAAAGAACATGCCATTACGGATGAACGGAATAAGCGCAAAGTCCGCTATACTTTTGCCGACCACATGTTCCGCTTCTGGTACCGCTTTCTGCCAAATGGCATTGATGCCATTGAACTCGGTCACGGCGACGCATATTATCAACATGTCGTAAAACCAGGGATTTCAGATTATATGGGCGACGTCTTTGAAGATATGTGCCGTCACTATACTTTATATATGGGATTGACTGGAAATCTTCCTTGTATGATAACCCGTGTTGGCAAATGGTGGGGAACGAACCCCCGAAAAAAAGAAGAAACAGATATTGACGTTGTTGGTTTGGATACCATAAAAAAAGAAGCCGTTTTAGGAGAATGTAAATTTAAAAACGAACGGCTCGACAAATCCGTCTATGAAGCTTTGCGCAACCGCACAGGACTTATAGACCATCATTATCGAACCGTCCAGTATCTGCTTTTTTCAAAAAGTGGTTTTTCTGATTGGATTCTGACCCATCAAAAAGAAGAAGCATCATGCCTATTGATTTAACGCAAATGTATACGTCACATTAACAAGATTTTTTGGTAAATCTGGTGGTCTCGGAGTGCCGCCCGGCCGATGCCGATGAGGTCGGCCTGTCCTTTTTCCAGGAAGGCTTCCGCTTCGGCGCCGTCGGCAATGCCTCCGGTCAGCAAGACGGGAAGGGTCGTCCCTTTTTTGGCTGCTGCCGATAATTCGGCAAAATATCCTGCTTCCGTATGACCAGGGCGGAAGAAGACGCTCATGCCGCCGGAAAGGCTGAGCATGTCGATGCCGGCCGTTTCAAAAATCTTAGCCGCTTCGCTGACATCGCCGACGACGGCACCGCCATCCATATAATCGCTGCCGCCCAGGCGCAGGGAAAGGACAAAATCAGACCCGGCCTGGCGGCGGATAGCCTGAATGATTTCAACGTGCAGCCGGGTCCGGCCAGCCAAGGTCTGGCCCGTATAGTCATCGGTCCGCTTATTGGTCACCGGCGAATAGAACTGGTCCAGCAGATAGCCATGGGCCGAGTGGATTTCCACGCCGTCGTAGCCGGCCTGCTGTGCCCGGACAGCGGCGTCGACAAAGGCCTGGACGATGCGCTGGATATCGCCCTGCGTCATTTCCCGGGGAAATTCCGGCTGGCCCTGGACCGAAGCGGCCCGCGACGGATTGGAAACAGCACTGGCACTGATGACTTCCTGCCCCGTAATGGCCCGATGGGCAGCACTGCCGGCATGGCTAATCTGTGCCAAGATGGGTACGCCCTGAGCATGGACAGCCGCCGTCAAGCGCTGCAGTCCGGGAATATCGGCATCGGCCGCCAGCGACACCTGGTTGGCACTGGCCCGGCCTTCAGGCGAAACAAAACTGTGTTCCTGAATGATCAGGCCTGGACCGCTGCGGGCCATATCGCCATAATAAGCGACCAGCCCATCCGTCACCTGGCCTTTCGCCGACTTTTCCGTCGCCATCGGCGGCAGGACCAGACGGTTCTTCAAAACCAGAGACCCAACATTCAGCGTTTCATGTAATAACGGATACATCATCAAAATCCCTTCTTTCGTAAAAATAATTTAAAGTGGTTCGTGGCTAGTGGTTCGTGGTTCGTACATTTAAGAACCCCTCAGCCCGCCTTCGGCGGCCAGCTCCCCTTCGCAGGAGAGCCTTTCGGACCGCAGGAGCTCAATGACGCGGTCAGATTCGCGCCGGATTTGCCGGTCCGGGAGAGACAGTGGCTCGTGGTTCGTGGCCAGTGGCTCGTACATTTAAGAACCCCTCAGTCCGCCTTCGGCGGCCAGCTCTCCTTCGCAGGAGAGCCTTTCGGACCGCAGGAGCTCAATGACGCGGTCAGATTCGCGCCGGATTTGCCGGGCTGGCAAGGAGAAAAACGCAGGCATAGCGGGGCTCTGTCGAGGCTTTTCGACGCAGTCAGCCCGGCAAAGACAAGCGGAGATGGCTGCACGAATTGAGCTTCTGCGGTCCGCTAAAAAGCATCCCATTCGGCGAAGCGTTCGTTCATGCGTTTTTTCTTGATTTTCTTGGTTTCCCCTTCGGCTGCAGCAAAGGGCATTTTCCCGGCCGCAATGGTCCGTTTATAAAAGAGTTCAACTGCTTGTTCTTCCGTCAGTCCCAGGCGCTCAAAGATGGCCTGGGCTTTTTTTCTCGTTTCTTCATCCATGCGTTTCATCTCCTTTGCGGTTGTCATGGCGGTCCTGGGCTTCCTGGTTGATGCCGTCCAGGGTAGCCATATGCCAGACGGCATACATCATGGTCTTCATGAGGACGACGCCCAAGACGGCCCCCGTCCCTTCACCCAGGGAGAGACCGGCCTGGATGGGCACGTCGTATTCATCGATGCCGCACAGGCGCAAGGCCTGGGCCATGCCGGGCTCCGGGAAATATGGGACGGCAGGGCATAATCGCGGACGGCAGGTTTCATGGCGATGGCACAGGCCAGGCTGTCGCCGTAATGAAGCCGTCGATATAAAAGGGAATCTTTTCGTCGGCACAGGCCATCATGGCGCCGCACAAGGCCGCCAGGTCAAAACCGCCAACGCAGCGCAGGGCATCAGCCGGCGTCTGGATTTCTTTTTCATAGGCCTTGACGGCTGCGGCGATGACATGGCGCTTATGGAAGAGCAGTTTATAATTGCCCCGGGCCGAACCGAAGCCAGTCAGCCAGGACATCTTTTTCGGCGACAATGCTGTAAGGACAGCGGCAGACGTCGTCGTGTTGCCAATGCCCATTTCCCCGAATGACAGGAGATTGATGCCTTCTTTGGCCGCTGCCTGCACCCGTTCGCGGCCCGTCGCCATGGCTTGCGCCAGCTCTTCCCGGCTCATAGCCGGTTCGACGGCAAAGTTCTTTGTCCCCCTGGCGATTTTGCGGTCCAGGCCGACGGCATCGTCACTGTCGATACCGACATCGACGACTTCATAAGGGATATCCTGGCTGCGGCAGAAACAGGTCACGGCCGACGTCCCCTGTACCATATGGCAGCTCTGCATATACGTGATATCCGACAACTGCGCGACGACACCGGCCCGGACGACACCGTTGTCGGCGGCAAAGATGATGTGTTTCGGCCGCAGCTCCCGATGAAAGGTCCCCCAGGCCAATAAAATCTGCTTGGCCTGCTTTTCCAAAAGTCCCAGGCTTCCCGGCGGCTTGGCCAGATTGTCGATTTGATGAAGGGCCTGGCGCCGGTAACGTTCTTTGCTCACTGTCATACACATCCTCTTTTCTCGTCTTAATCGCTTCTATTGTACCATGATTGCAAACGATTCGCGACTTACAATAAAAATGAATATTGGTTCATCCTGTAACACAGATTTCCTTGAAAAAACGTTTAATTTATGTCAAAATAAAAGCAAGAGTGGAGGTGGCCATCGTGTCCACAATTAAAGACATTGCCAAAGCTGCTGGCGTTTCCATCGCCACCGTTTCCATCGTCCTGAACGGCAAGGGCCGGAAACGGAAAATCTCGCAGGAAACACAACAGCGTATATACAAAATTGCACAAGACCTGAATTACGTCCCCAACCAGTCGGCCAAAAAACTGCGGTCGGCTAAAAATGACAGCTATGCCATTGCCTTCTACTGGGCAACGGACTTCCGTATCAACTACCTGGCCCGCATCACCCTCGGCATCCAGGAAGAAATCATGAAACAGGACAAAGCCATTCATCTGACCGTCGTCCCTTATAAGGTCGACCAGCTGCAAAAACAGCTCGAAGCCATGCAGAATGAATTTTTCAACGGCATCATCATCGCGAATATGTCCAATAAAGATATGGACTACCTCAATTCCATCCATATCCCCTGCCCTGTCGTCCTCTTTAACCGGGAATCGGATAAATACAGCAGCGTCACCATGGACAACTATACTATCGGCTGCAACGTCGCCCAGCACTTCCTGGACAAGGGCATCTTCGACGCCGGCGTCCTGACCCATGACACGTGGTTCCCGATCATGCGCACGTGGATGCAGGGCTTCCTCGATACCTTCGCCAAGGCCGGCCACACTGTTCCGGAAGAAAACATCATCCTCTGCGATACGTCTTCATCGAGCGCCGTAGAAGCTACGAAGAAGCTCTATGAAGAAAAGCGGATGCCCCGGGCTATGTTCTGTGAATCCGACGTCCTGGCCCGCGGCATGCTCTATGCCTGCCATGAACTTGGGATCGCTATCCCGCAGGACGTGGAAGTCTTCACCATCGGGATCAACATGGCTCAACTCAATGATTACGCCATTCCCTCCCTGTCCCGCGTCGATATCCCCATGGGCGAAATCGGCCAGCACTGTCTGCACCTCATGGTCGACCTCATTGAAAAGAAAAAACCGAATCCTACGGTCCAGTTCGTAGAAGGAAAAGAAATCATCGGCCAATCATCCCCGCGGTAAGGGGTGTAAAAAGGGCTTGTCGCACGACGACAAGCCCTTTAAAGTTGTTAGTGGCTAGTTGTTAGTGGCTAGTTGTTAGCGGATGGGTTTAAATTTAAAGGTTTTCTCTGCAAACTACAAACTCTGTGCTACAAACTATAAAGTAAACGGGGCCGCGCATGATGGTAGAAGCCTTCGTGCGACAGCCCCTTTTTTAGTGGCTAGTGGCTAGTGGTTCGTAGGGGCCGTCCTGAAAGGCGGCCCGTCTGACCAAATGGGGATGCATCTCACGGTAAATGACGGAAAGTTTCGTGACTCGCGCCTCGTTTTTGTATGGACGCCACGTAGGCGCCCGCTCATACATGATGGCAGAAACCTCCACGCGACGCTCAAACGCCCAACGCTTCCCGCACGATGCGGGCGACGTCCGGGAATTCGTCGTCGCCGATGGTGCGCAGGGACAGGACGACGGCGCAGTGCTGGACGCGGGCGATGATGGGGATGTCGGCCTGGCGCAGGCGCTGTTCCAGTTTTTCCGCCGACAGGTCATAGGGATCAATGGCCAGGGCCCAGCCCGGCAGGACGGCATCGGGGCAGGCGCCGCCGCCGACACAATCGTCTACACGGCGCAGGGAAACGCAGGCCGGCAGGTCATCTGTATGCAGGGCCTGCAACAGCCGTTCCGCCCGTTCCCGCGTCTCTTTCTTCGTCTGGGCCAGGCAGTACAGCGTCGGAATCTGGCAAACGGCCGTACCGTCGCGATAGTCCTGCAAAGTCCCTTGCAAACCGACCAGGGTCATCTTATCGACGCGCAGGGCCCGCAGCAGGGGATGGTGTTTCATGGCATCCAGATAGGCGGCTTTACCGACGATGATACCCGCCTGAGGGCCGCCCAGGAGCTTGTCGCCGCTGAAAGTCACGACATCGCAGCCAGCGTCCAACACTTCCCGGACCGTCGGTTCACGAGGCAGTCCCCATGCGGCCAAATCGACGAACAGGCCGCTGCCGACATCGTTAATGCAGGGCAGGCCGTGGTCATGGGCCAGGCGGGCCAGGTCCGAATCGGAAACACTCTCGGTAAAACCGATGATGCGGTAATTACTGGTGTGGACCTTCATGAGGGCCGCCGTATCTTCGCCGATGGCCCGTTCGTAGTCGGACAAATGAGTCTTGTTGGTCGTACCGACTTCGCAGATACGGCCGCCGCTCTGTTCGATGACGTCGGGAATCCGGAAGGAGCCGCCGATTTCGACGAGTTCCCCCCGCGACACGACGACTTCCCGGCCGGCGGCCATGCTGGACAGGGTCAAGAGGACGGCAGCGGCATTGTTATTGACGACGATGGCATCTTCGGCACCGGTCAGCTCACAGAGAAGTTCCCGGACATGGTCATAGCGCGATCCCCGCTTGCCGGAAGCCAGGTCGTATTCTAAATTGCTGTAATGGCAGACCAGATTGGCAATGTGACGGGCCAGGTCCGGACTGAAAACAGCCCGGCCCAGATTCGTATGCAGGACCGTCCCGGTGGCGTTGATGACCCGGCGCAGATGGCCCGTTTCTTCTGCCTGCAGACGGGAGACGACGGCCCGGTCAAAGTCATCGCCGGAAAAAGGCTGGTCCCACTGGCCGGCCAAGATGGCCTGACGCCGTTCATCCAATACGTTCCGGACGGCATCGCGGACAGCCTGGCGCGATTTCCGCTCCTGCCAGGTCAGCAGTACCGGCCGCTGCAGTAAATGGTCTACATCGGGCAGCTGACGGAGCAGCTGCTGTCGTTCTTCATCCATGGTCATTCTCCCCTTTTATTTCATATTTCCGGGCTGCCGGTCCGGCCAGGCGCCCATCGACAACGCGGCGGGTAATGCCGCAGCGGTCCATATATTCCAGGATGAGCAGGGCCTGCTGGCGGCTGACTCCCAGGACATCGCGAAAATCACCGAGTGTCAGCGGACAGCCTGATTGCAGATACCGGCAGGCCGCCTCGGCGGCTTTCATCATGTAGCGCTTCGACAAGATGAAATCAGGCGATAAGAAGACGAGGCTCTTGCCGTTGAGGGCATCGGCGACGGCCTGGGCTTCCCGGCCCAAAGCCCGGACGTCGCGGACCGGGACGGGCACATAGCCACTGTGGTCCAGCTTCTTTTCAATAGCCGACTGCAATTTCCGCTGAGACGAAGAAAAGGTGATACGGAATTGTTTCGCCGCTACGCACTGGCGGGACAGGCGGCAGACGCCGCCAGCCGTCAGCAGCCGCAATAGGGCCGTCCCGTCATTTTCATCGAGATGCAGGCGGCTCCGGAAGGCCGGCTGGGGAATCCCAGGCTGCAGCGGTTTCTCTCTATGATAGGCCAGGAGGACTTGCAGGGCCTTGGCCTGCCAGGTCTTATAGACGTCACTGTGGATGTAGCCCTGACGGGTCCGGCGGACAATCCCATTTTGCCGCAAATGGTCCAGGGCCAGTTCGACCTTGTCCAAAGGCAGGTCTGTCGCCCCGGCAATGACGTCAGCCTGGGTAAAGGGGACCTGGCGCAGGCGCAGGAAGCCGGCAACGACGTCGTCCGTCAGACCGGCATCGCGGGCTTCCAGGCTGGTCACGACGTCGTCTTTGAAGCGGCGGTGTTTCTGCGGATGGGCGTCGAGGATTTCCCCGCCGGCTACGGTATGCATGGGCGAAAAGGTCCGCAGGATGAAACGGTCCCCAGCCTTGACATAGATTTCATCCTGCTCCAGGCGCAGCTGCAAAAAGCCCTCCGTCCCCGGCGCAATCTGTTCGGTTCCCAAGGGTACGATGCGGGCTATGACTTCCCGCGTCCCGACGAGGAGGCGCATGCGCTGCCATAGAAAAAGGGGCTGCGCGTCAGCCAGGCAGGTCACTTTGACATCGATCATCCGCGTCGCTGTAAAATCCGGCGCCGTACAGAGGACGTCACCGCGATGGATGGCGCCACAGGAAATGCCTGCCAGGTTCAATGCCGTCCGCTGCGGCGGGTCGGCCCGCAGGACATCCTGCTCGTGGACCTGCATATTGCGGATGCGCAGGCGCCGGCCGCCAGGATAAAGCCAGACTTCGCGGCCATTCATCATGGGGCCGTCGATGAGGGTCCCCGTGACGATAGTCCCGAATCCCTTGATGGAGAACGACCGGTCGACGTTGAGACGGCCCATCCCCTGAGCGCTTTCCATGGGCAGCGTCGCTGCCATAGCCTGGATTTCATCGACCAGTTCCGTCAGGCCGCGGCCGCTGACGGCATCGGTGACGACGACCGGGGCCCCTTCGGCTGCCGTATCGGCCAGATTCTGGCGGATGTCCTGCAAGGTCAGGCTGAGCAGCATGTCGTCGACGGTGTCGGCCTTGGTGACGACGATGATGAATTTATGCACGCCAAGAAGGGTCAAGATGTCGAGATGTTCTTTCGTCTGCGGCATGACCCCTTCGTTGGCATCGACGACGAGCAGGACCAGATTGAGGCCCGGCAGGCCGGCGACCATATTCTTGATGAACTTTTCATGACCCGGCACATCGACGATGCCGGCTCGCGTACCGTCAGGCAGGTCGAGCCAGGCAAAGCCCAGGTTGATGGTCAATCCCCGTTTCTTTTCTTCCGCTGTCGTATCCGTATCGATCCCGGTCAGGGCCCGGACCAGCGTCGTCTTGCCATGATCGACATGGCCGGCCGTCCCGATGACGATATGTCTGGCCATAATATCACCCTTCTCTGAATTTAGTGTACGTGACGGCCAGGCCCTGGCGGCAGGCATGATATAAAGCGACCCATGCCAGCCCCTCCTCATCGAGGAGAGCTGTCAGGGCCGCTTCATCAACCAGTTCATAGCGCAGGGAAAAGCCGCACGACGCGTCGAGCTTCCCCGGCGTCGGAATGATGCGCACGGCCAGGCCGGCTGCCTTGGCCAGCTTTTCGCCTTCCATAGCCTGCCGTGTCGACGGCACCAGGCGACGCCATAGACTGACTCCGCCATCAGGCGCCTTGTTTCAAGGCCTGTTCGACGGCGATGGCCAGTTGATCGGCACAGGAGGTACCGCGGTCACCGCAGGGATTCCCTTTCAGGAGCTTTACGGCCCGGGCGGCATCGGTATCTTCCAACAACTTGCTGAGAGCCAGGGTATTGCCGGGACAGCCGCCTACGAAATGGACGTCATGCAGTTTGCCGTCTTCTAGGCTGAAGGTAATCTGACGGGCACAAGTCCCCTGGGTCATATAGGAATAATTTTTCATGAAAATCCTCCTCCGGCGTCAGCTACTTATTTGAGCAAAGCGTCTAATTTTTCTTTCAATACATTGTCCGGGACGACACCGATGACGCGGTTGACCACTTTCCCGTCTTTGAAGAAGACCAGGTTCGGGATTGTGGCGACTTCATAGGCCTGGGCTACGCCCGGATTTTCGTCGACATTGATCTTGCCGATCTTAATCTTGCCGGCATATTCTTCGGCCAGATTGGCGATGACCGGTCCCATCATCTGGCACGGGCCGCACCAGTTAGCGAAAAAGTCGACCATGACCGGCTGGCTGCTGTTCAATACTTCCTGCTGAAAATTATCGGCTGTGAATTTATATTCCATGAGAGATTCCACCTTTCTTTTGACTATTTGTCTTTTATAACTATATCCATTATATATTACTATACCAAAGCAGTCAAGTTTTCCTGATGGATTGCCAGAAAATCTTACATCGCCGCAATGGCCCGCAAGGCCCGGACAGCGGCCCGGACGTCGTCAGCCGTCGTGAACTGGGAAAAAGAAAAGCGTACCGTTCCCTGGACGGCCGTCCCCAGGGCCTGATGGATGAGGGGCGCACAGTGATAGGCCGGGCGCGTCGCCATCTGATATGTCTGCCAAAGGATGTCGCTGACGACGGCCGATTCAGCATCGCCGACATTGAGGCTGTAGACGCCGACGCGGGGTCCGGAAAAGTCGCCATACAGGCGAATACCCGGGATGGCCTGGACGGCGGGTACGAAAATCCGGGCCAGTGCTTCCTGATGAGCAGCCGCAGCGGCGACGCCACCATCCAGGAGCTGCTTTATCCCGGCGTCGAGGCCGGCAATGCCCGCTACGTTGGCCGTACCCGCTTCAAAGACACCGGGGACAGCCGACGGCTGCTCCCGCTCGAAGGAATGGACGCCGTCGCCGCCGGTGATGTACGGCGTCACAGCAGCATCGCGGCGGATGACGATGCCGCCCGTCCCGCCTGGCCCGTAAAGCGATTTATGGCCCGTAAAGCAGGCTGCCGTGACGATGCCATCGGATAAGTCGACGTCGATGGCACCGGCTGTCTGGGATACATCGACGATGAGCCCCAGATGGTGACGCTGGCAGAAGGCCTTGATACGGGGCAGGTCCAAAACATTGCCGGTCACGTTCGACGCGTGGTTGCAGACGAACCATTTCGTCCGCGGTGTCAGCCGTTCTTCCATGGTGTCATACTGCAAGGCGCCGCCGGGACTATCGCTGGCGATGAAAGCCAGGGATACGCCTTGGGCTTCCAGCTGGTAAAGCGGCCGCAGGACGGCATTGTGTTCCCACGACGTCGTCAAAACGCCGTCGCCGGGATGGATGAGCCCTTTGAGGACCATGTTCAGGGCTGCCGTCGAGTTATGCGTAAAGGCGACATCGTATTCCGGGCCGCAGTGGAACAAGGCCTTTACATCATCCTTGGCCTGCAAGACGATGCCATAGGCCTTCAGGGCGTAACCATGGGCCCCGCGGGACGGGTTGCCCACGGTTCCCGATGACAGGACATTGTAAACGGCCCGGGCGACGGCCTCCGGCTTCTGCGCCGTCGTCGCCGCATTATCGAAATAATACATAAAATCACCTCCTGGGAGATTCGTGGCTCGTGGTTCGTAGTTCGTGGTTCGTAGGGGCCGCCGCGCCGCCCAAAGGGCGGCCCGGCTCTCCTGGTTAGGAGAGCTGTCCAGCGCAGCTGACTGAGAGGTTAACCGCTCCGGCCCTTTGGGCCACCTCTCCTTTTAGGAGCGGCTTTCGTGGATGCAGATTTCCGAGACAGCAAAAAAGGGCTTGCCGCACGACGACAAACCCTTTTTTACATATCCTCGGGGCGGGCTCGCCACGTGCGAGCCCCTACAAACTATTTTTAAATTCCGAAACGTGCGAAGATGGTGTCGACGTGGCTGAGCATCTTCTTGACGTCGAAGCAGCCTTCGATTTCTTCGGCTGTCATGTATTTCGTGACGTCTTCGTCTTTTTTCAGGTTTTCCAGGAAGTCTTCCCCTTCGAGCCAGCGTTTCATGGCATTGCGCTGAACCCAGCGATATGCCTGTTCGCGGACAGCGCCTTTTTCAACGAGCGTGTTGAGGATGATCGGGCTGTAGATGAGGCCGCCAGTGAGGTTGAGGTCCTTCATCATCTTGTCCGGATAGACCAGGAGCTTGTCGATGACGCGGGTGAAAGTCTGGAGCATGTAGTCCAAAGCGATAGTGCTGTCCGGCAGGATGACGCGTTCGACAGACGAATGGGAAATGTCGCGTTCGTGCCAGAGGGCGACGTCTTCCAAAGCAGCCTGGGCGTTGCCGCGGATGACGCGGGCCAAGCCGCACATGCGTTCACAAGTGATAGGATTGCGTTTATGAGGCATGATGGAAGAGCCTTTCTGTTTGGGGCTGAAGTATTCTTCGGCTTCGCGGACTTCCGTGCGCTGGAGGTGACGGATTTCCGTAGCCATCTTGTCGATGGAGCTGGCAATGACAGCCAGGGTCGTTACATATTCAGCATGGCGGTCGCGCTGCAAGGTCTGCGACGAAATCGGCGAAGCAGCGATGCCGAGATGTTCGCAGACATATTTTTCAACAAAGGGATCAATGTCGGCATAGGTACCGACAGCACCGGAGATCTTGCCGACGGAAATCGTTTCCTTGGCGTGTTTCATGCGGTCGATGTCGCGTTCGATTTCAGCCATCCAGTTGCACAGCTTGAGGCCGAACGTCGTCGCTTCGGCATGGATACCGTGGGTACGGCCGATGCACGGCGTATATTTGAATTCAACGGCGCGGCGGCGCAATACGGCGTGGAAGTTTTCCAGGTCCTTGATGAGGATGTCCGAAGCCTGTTTGAGCATGTAGCCCAGAGCCGTGTCTTTGACGTCTGTCGAGGTCAGGCCGAGGTGTACATATTTACCGGCTTCGCCGATATTTTCCGAAAGCGTCGAGACGAAAGCCGCAATGTCATGGTGTGTTTCCGCTTCGATTTCATGGATGCGGTCGACAGAAAAAGCAGCTTTTTCGCGAATTTCCTTAGCCGCTTCTTTCGGGATGTTGCCCAGTTCGGCCTGTGCTTCACTAGCCAGGATTTCGACCTGTTTCATCGTATCCCATTCATTGTATTCTGTCCAAATATGACCCATTTCCGGTTTCGTATAGCGTTCAATCACAGTTGATCTCTCCTTTGTAGTTGACATGAGTACGGTAAAAAAACTCACCAACTTTATTATACACTATCTATGGGGCTGAAGGTAGCTGTTTTTACAAGTTTTATTCGATTACGATGGACCATTTGTCCCGCTCGGTCACATAGCCGACGACGGCCGCACAGGGAATCGAGTCTTTCAAGGCTTTTTCCAGGGCCGGTGCGTCCTTTTCAGCGACAGCGATGAGCAGGCCGCCCGAAGTCTGGGGATCGTAGAGGATGTCCATGAAGCGCTTATCAGCGCCGTCCGCCTTGACGCGTCCCGCAGCAAAGTCGCGGTTGCGGTAGGCTCCAGCCGGGATCAGCCCCATGGCTGCCATGTCCAATGCCTGTTTATGGTAGGGAATGGCGTCACTCTGAAAATGAATCGTCGTTCCACTGCCGTCAGCCATTTCACAGGCATGGCCGAGCAGGCCGAATCCCGTAACGTCGGTACAGCTGTGGACGTCGTAGCCGACCATGATGTCGCGGGCCCCTTTATTGAGCTGGGCCATCTGGTCGTAGAGCTGCTGCAGGAGCGGCTTGGCCACGAAATCGCCCTGGGCTGCCGTCATGAGGATGCCCACGCCTAAGGGCTTGGTCAGGATGAGGACATCGCCAGGCCGGGCCGACGAGTTGCGCAGCAGTTTCTGCGGATGGACGAAACCCGTGACGGACAAGCCGTATTTCGGTTCCTTGTCTTCGATAGTATGGCCGCCGGTGATGATGACACCGCCTTCATAGGCCTTCTGATAGCCCCCTTCGAGGATAGCCCGGATGGCTTCGCGGCCCATGGACAGATTGACGCACATGACGTTCATGGCCAGTTTGGCTTCGGCTCCCATGGCATAGACGTCGCTCAGGGCGTTGGCCGCCGCAATTTGACCGAATAAATAAGGATCGTCGACGATAGGCGGGAAGAAATCGACCGTTTGGACGACAGCCAGATCGTCGCTCACCTGATAGACCGACGCGTCGTCGCTCTTATCATAGCCAACGAGGAGGCGGTCATCTTTGTGTGTTGGAAGCCCGTCCAACAATTGAGCCAGTGTCCCTGGCCCTAACTTAGCGCCTCAACCGGAGCAGGACGCCATTTGAGTCAATTTCAAACGTTCATCGTTCATGGTAGATACCTCCTTGGTGTTACAGTATTCAGAATAAGATCATCGTACAAAGACGGCCTTATTGTTAGCTTTGAGTTTGCAGTTTTTAGTTTTCAGTGATGGCTAAAAATTTAAAACCATCTGCTACAAACTACAAACTATAGGCTACAAACTCATTATACTATATTTATGTAATTCTTACGGCCTGGTTTAGCTCGATTTTAGATTTATCCGTTATACTGTCCTCGTAGTCAAGAATAAGTGATTGAAGACAGGAGGAATTCATCATGACCCAGGAAAAATGGCAAGATACACTTGTTTCGATTAAAAATAAAGTCTGCACGGCCCGCAATGCAAAAATCGCTGCTGCCTTCTGCATCGTCTGCGTCGTAGCCACGGCCGGCGGCCACTACTATCTGCACCAGCAGCATCTGGCCCGTCACGCTGAACGGGTCGACGCCATGGTCCAGATGACCAAGGCCCAGGCCGACCAGCACAACATCTCCCTCATCAGCGAAGACCAGGCCTGCGCCGCTGCCGCCCAGGCCATCGGCAAAGACGAAAGTGAACTGACGTTCAAAGAAATCGCCCTCTTCGATATGAACAGTGCCAAATACGGTCCGAAAGACGGCCGCAAAGAAAAGCCAAAAGACAAAGACCGCAAAGGCGCTGAAAGAGGCGAACAGCGCGGACCGGAAGGCATGAAAGCCGGTCGTCCTGGCGCAGACGCCGCTGCCGGGGCTACGGCCAAAGCCGCAGCAGACGGCCAGGCATACAAACAAGTCGTCCCCATGACACCACACCAGGGCCAGCCGGATAGGAGTGGCCAGCCGCCGCAGGGCGCTATGCCGCAAAACGCCTTCCACCCCATGTATAAAGTCCGCGTCACATCCGGCTCCGTCCGCTATGACGTCCTCGTAGACGCCACCAACGGCACCGTCATCCATACAGAAATTGAAGATTAGCTTGATACAAAAGAGGCTGTCGCATTAAGACAGCCTCTTTTTGAGTTTTAAGTTTGTAGTTTTTAGTTTGCAGCAAATGACAAAAAATTTAAAACCATCTTCTACAAACCACGAACTCCGTGCTACCAATAAACCTCTCCGGCTCTTCGGGCCACCTCTCCTATGAGGAGAGGCATTTATAAGACGTCGACCAGGAGTTTTAGGATCAAATTGGCTTCGTGACCGGCGCAGATGGCGACTCTGGGGGCCATGAGGCCGCGGCCGGGTTTGGCGTTCCTTGTCTGGTCGCCGCAGATGTAGAAGTGGCTGGTGATTTTTTTTGTTTCAATGGCGTTACTGTCGCCGTAGCCGGCCATACCCGAGGCGGAGACGATGTATTTATCGGGACATTGTTCCAGGATGGTGTGGACGAGCATGGTCTTGGCGTCGGGATTGTCGAAGGCTTCGCAGATGACCTGGTCGTCTTTCAGGATGGTCAGCACGTTGTCTTCGGTGAGGCGGACGAAGTCCGTGCGGACGTCGATGAAGGGATTGATGTCGGCAATCTGCCGGGCCAGGGCGTCGGTTTTGCGCTGGCCCAGGTCGCGGACCATGTAGGACTGGCGGTTGAGGTTGCTGGCATCGACGGTATCGAAGTCGATGAGGTGCAGGTGGCCGACACCGGTCCGGGCCAGGTAGACGGCGGCGTTGGACCCCAGGCCGCCGAGGCCGCAGATGGCGACGCGGCCGGCACTGACTTTCTGGTGGACTTTCGGCGTATGGCGAGAACACATCATGCCTTCCAGGGCTTCTTTCGGCGGCAGGCGGTCTTTGGGGATGAAATAGATTTCATCGCCCTCTTTCAGGGCCAGGTTCTCTGTCGTGGCAAAGCCGTTGACGATGGTGATTTCCTGGCCGCTGCCGTAGGCGGCTTTCAGGTCTTCCAGGTGGTCACAGGGACAATTCATTTTCTTTCCGTTCAATACTAACTGCATGGTATACACCCCTCGTAACAAAATAAAAACGCACGACGTCTGACACCTTAGGTGGTGTCCCCGTCGTGCGTCTTGTTCTTATATCCTTAGTGTAGCCGTTTTTACAGCCCCTGTCAATCTTTCTTTTCGGCCTGGGCCCCTTCCTTCAAGCGTTTGAGCTGGCGCTGTTCGTTCCGGTGGAAGGGATACGCCGCAGCAGCCGCCGCTGGAATTGCTGGCATAGCCTTTAAAGACTTCAGAGACGATATTCTTAACTTTTTTCACCGATTCAACAACCATGAGAAGCCCTCCTTTTGAGTTTGTAGTTTGTAGTTTGCAGTGCGGTCCAATGGACCGCGGCGGCCCGCGAACTGCGGCCTGTGGCAAACCTATTCACCATGATTCATAGCGGGCGCCCCACGTGGTCGCCCCTACAGTTATTATATCAGGTAAGGCTTCTCCTGTAAACAATATTAATGGATAATTTTTATTAATTATTGTCGTCAGCGGCCGTCAGGCCATACCAGGGTGATCTGGCCGCTGGTTCTTGTCGCTTTGAGGTCGATGACGCGCTGGTTCGAGGAACCGCGGAAGTAGAGGCCCGGGTCCTTCAGGTCGTCGACGAAGGGGCCGTCGACGAGGACGTCACAGACGTCCAAGAGGGCTTTTTTCTGCGGGTCCTGGATGATTTCGTCATAGGTGAAGCCCGAGTAGACCCAGACCGATTTATCGGGCATGGCCTGTTTGACGTTTTGGACGATCTGTGTCAGGCCGTCGGTGTTTTCCATGGGTTCCCCGCCCAGGAGGGTCAGGCCACTGTTGGTCGGGGCACTGAGCCAGGACAGGAGCTGTTCCATTTCCTTGTCCGTCCATTCCTGTCCGGCCCTGGGGTCCTGGTATTCCGGGTTGAAACAGTTGAAGCAGTGGCGCGAGCAGCCGGTGACGAAAATCGTCGAGCGGATGCCCGGTCCATTGGCAATGTCATATTGCCGCATCTGTGCATAATGCAAGTCAAGTCACCTCTTAGATATGGAGGACGCGGTTCTTGATTTCCTGCGTCCGCCCTTCGTTCCAGAAATTTTCGCCCAAATAGCCGCAGGTCCGGCGGATGACGGTCAATTTGTTGCGGTCTTTGTTGTGGCAGCGCGGGCATTCCCATTCGTTGTCGTCGTTGAGGATGATTTCGCCGTCAAAGCCGCATTCATGGCAGTAGTCCAGTTTGGTATTGAATTCGCCGTACGTGATGTGGTCGTAGATGTACTGGACCATGGTCAGGACAGCCGGGATATTATGGGTCATGTTGGGGATTTCGGCATAGCTGATGCAGCCGCCTGTCGATTTGTCTTCAAAGTCGGCTTCAAAGGAGAACTTGTCGAAGACGTTGATCGGTTCGCGGACGTCGACGTGATAGCTGTTGGTATAGTAGCCTTTGTCGGTGACGTCGGGGATGGAGCCGAAGCGGGCCTTGTCGATCTTGCAGAAGAGGTTGGTCAGGTTTTCTGCCGGCGTGCCGTAGAGGGCGAAGCCGATGTTCGTTTCCTTTCGCCACTTCTTAATGTGGGCGTTGAGGTCGTCCATGATGCGCATGGCGAATTTCCGGCCTTCCGGCGCCGTGTGCGAGCAGTGCTTGGTCAGTACCGTCGCTTCGTAGATGCCGATGTAGCCCAGGGACAAGGTCGCATAGCCGCCGTAGATGAATTTTTCAATGGTTTCACCGGGCTTCAGGCGGGCAATGGCGCCGTACTGCCAGTGGATAGGCGATACGTCGGACGTGATGCGCTTGAGGAGGTCGACGCGCAGGAGCAGGGCTTTTTTGCAGAGTTCCAGGCGCTTGTCGAGGATCTGGAAGAATTTTTCTTCGTCGCCGTCGGCGAGGATGCCGATCTGCGGCAGGTTGAGGGAGACGACGCCCATGTTGAAGCGGCCGTCGAACTGGTAGTTGCCCTTTTCATCTTTCCAGGGGCTGAGGAAGGAGCGGGCAGCCCATGGGGCTGAAGACGTTGCCTTCATAGGATTCGCGCATCTTCTTGGCCGAAATATAGTCGGGATACATGCGTTTCGCCGTACATTCAGCGGCCAGCTTGGTCAAATAGAAGTACGGGCTGCCTTCGCGGACGTTGTGTTCGTCCAGGACGTAAATGAGTTTCGGGAAGGCCGGCGTGACGTAGACGTTGGCTTCGTTCTTGATGCCCTGGATGCGCTGGCGCAGCAATTCTTCGTCGATGAGGGCCGCTTCCCTGGCGTATTCGTAGTCCGGCTGGAAATACATGAAGAGCGTGACGAACGGCGCCTGGCCGTTGGTCGTCATGAGTGTGTTGATCTGGTACTGGATGGTCTGGATGCCGTCCTTGATTTCCTTCTTCGTCCGCTTCCAGGCGATTTCTTCAGCCTTTTCCATATCCGGTTCGATGCCGTAGACTTCGCGCTGTTCTTCGACGACGGCTTTCATGTACTTCTTGAAGGACTTGCGGACGTACGGTGCCAGGATGCGGTCGATGCCGTTGATGGACTGGCCGCCGTACTGGCCGCTGGCGACCTGGGCGATAATCTGCGTCGTCACCGTGCAGGCGACCTGGAAGGATTTCGGCGTATCGATTTTCTTGCCGTTGATGACCGTGCCGTTGGCCAGCATGTCTTCCAGGTTGATGAGACAGCAGTTGAACATGGGCTGAATGATGTAGTCCATGTCGTGGAAATGGATGGCACCGCTGTCGTGGGCCTGGACGATGTCGGGCCGGGATCAGTTTGCGGCGGGCAATGTCCTTGGACACTTCGCCGGCGATGAGGTCGCGCTGCGTCGATACGACGTGGCCGTTCTTATTGGAGTTTTCGTCGAGGACTTCCAGGTTGGTGTTGTTCAGCAGGCCAAAGACATCGTCGTCGGTCGTATTGGTCTGGCGCTTGAAGGCCTGGATGGTCTTGTAGTTTTCATAAGCCCTGGCCGTGGCCGGATTGTTGTATTTCAACAAACGGTAGTAGACCTGGTCTCGATGGCGTAAATGGTCAGGTCCTTCTGGATGGAAGCAGCATACGCTTCGATTTCACTGGCAATCTTGGCAGCCTGCCCTTCTTCATAAATACCGCTGCTGCTGTTCATGGCCTTTTCAATCGCTACGGTGATCTTATCTCGATTGAAGGGCACTCGTTCTCCATTGCGCTTGATTACTTCTAACATATGTCTACCTCCACAGTATATAGTATACAAATTGTACATTTTCCCATACCTACTACAAGATATATGGTACGGGGTCCGTTTTTCACATGCCTTATGATACTATATATAGTAGCGAATGTCAACGTGTACATACTCCATCATGTTGTGGACAAGTTAAGGTTAGTTTTTATCAAAATGGCTGGCAGGCCTTGAAAGGACAACACAAGGGCTGCGTCTATAAAAGCGCAGCTCTTGTGTATAACTAGCAAAAATTTTCTTTTAATCCAGATTCAGGAGGTCGCGCACGACGGCACCGGCCAGGATCATGCCCGCCGTCGACGGGACAAAGGAAATGCTGCCCGGACTGGGGTGCATTTCGTCGCTGTCGGTGAAAGGCTTATGGGGGGACTTCCGTCGAATAGGCCACCTTGATGCGGCGGATACGGCGCTTCTTCAGTTCCCGGCGCATGATCTTGGCCAGGGGATCGACGCTGGTCTTTTCGATGTAATCGAGCTGGAAATATTCCGGATGGAGCTTATTCCCGGCCCCCATGGAGGACACGACGGGGATGCCGCTGTGATAGCTTCGTCGATGATGGCGATCTTGGCGCTCATCGTATCGACGGCATCGACGACGTAATCGGCCCCGGAATTGGCGATGAAGCTGATGGCTTTCAGGCAGATAGAACGTCGCATGGGTCTCGACGTCGATGTCGGGATTGATGGACAAGAGGCGTTCCTTCATGACTTCGACTTTCGGCCGGCCAATGGTCTGGACCGTCGCCCCAAGCTGACGGTTGACATTGGACGGGTCGAAGACGTCGGCATCGACCAGAATGAGATGGCCCACACCGGCCCGGCCCAGGGCTTCGACGACGGCCGAGCCGACGCCGCCGACGCCGAAGATGAGGACCTTTTTCGTATCTAATTCGTCCACCTTATCCTGGCCGATGAGGCGGGCTGTCCGCTGGGTATATTCTTTCTTCATGGCCTAGCGCTCCGGAATGATTTCCAGCCAGTAGCCATCGGGGTCGACGATGAAATAAATGCCCATGGCCGGGTTCTGATAGACGACGCAGCCCATGTCTTTGTGCTTGGCCAGGGCCGCATCCATATCCTTGACGGCAAAGGCCGTGTGGAATTCGTTTTCGCCGAGGTTATACGGTTCCTTGCGGTCTTTGAGACAGGTCAGTTCCAGCTGGAAGTCGGACACGCCGTCGCCGAGATAGACGATGGTGAAATCCGGGTTCTCGATGCGGCTGACTTCGGTCAGGCCCAGGGCTTCTTTGTAGAAGTCCATGCTGCGCTGGAGATTCAAAACGTTGAAATTGGTGTGCTTAAAGGTGAATTGCATAGTACTACCCCCTTTTTATTATTGGTTCTCTTCCTGCCAGCCCTTGGA
>ENA-OQED01000296-OQED01000296.1-human-gut-metagenome-genome-assembly--contig:-NODE-296-length-20629-cov-1.595259_pt1 | contig 20629 bp, 18 predicted proteins | sample MGYA00242790_ERZ504625 | MGnify/ENA primary metagenome ERZ504625 (study PRJEB26092, sample SAMD00036345) | human gut metagenome | host: Homo sapiens | study: EMG produced TPA metagenomics assembly of...
CTTAAGCGTTTTTTAATCCACGCCGCGGATCTCCACCGTCTCAATCTTTCCGCGCAGGATCTCGCAGAACCGCTCGAGCTGCTCCCTCGCATACCCCGAGAACCTCGGATCAATCACATAATCCGATTCCCGGTAATTCTGCAGGAAGTACCGTTTTGCCCCGGAAAGCCACTTTCCGATCGCTTCGATCTCTTCCCTTCCATGCAGCTCTTTGCAGAGCGTTGTCCGGAACTCATAGTCCACCACGCCGCTCTTTAAAAACTCGACCGACTCATTGATCCGCATCACATCGATCTTTTTCACGCCCGCCGTCTCGCCGTACCGGGACGGCGCGTTTTTGATGTCCATGGCGACGTAGTCGATTTTCTTCTCTTCCACCAGCTTTTTCAAAATCTCCGGCCGGTATCCATTCGTATCGAGCTTCACAAGATATCCCAGTTCCTTAATTTTCGTCACGAACCGCTCCAGATCCGGATCCAGCGTCGGCTCACCGCCCGTCACGCAGACGCCGTCCAGCACGCCGCGCCGCTTTTCGAGCACTGCAAAAATCTCCTCCTCCGGAATCACCGGCTCCCATTCGGGATGCTGCACGAGATTTCCGTTCTGGCAGAACGGGCAGCGGAAATTACATCCGCCCGAAAACAATGTGCACGCCACCTTGCCCGGGTAATCCAGCAGCGTCAGCTTTTGAAATCCATGTATGACCATATGCTATCCTCTCTGACCGCAGGACTCCGAACTTTCGTCCGCCCTGCAACAGAAAAAGCGGAACCATAATGTCCGCTTTTTCCATTTATCTTCTATTGGTAATTATTTGCCGTAACGCTCTGCCTGGGAACGGATCAGGTCCAGATCATCAAAATAGTTGATTTTCATGGCTGCTTTGACATCCGCCAGTGTCTGAGCGGCAACTTTTTCTGCCTCTTCGCTGCCTTTTTTCAGCATCTCATAGATCGCCGGAATGTCTTTTTCCAGCTCTTTTCTGCGGTTGCGGATCGGCTCTAAGGTCTCCTGCAGTACATTGTTCAGGAACTTCTTCACTTTGACATCGCCAAGGCCGCCTCTCTGGTAATGTGCTTTCAGCTCGTCGAGATTTGCGTAATCCGGCAGATAGCGCTCGAAGTGCTCCGGCTGGCAGAATGCATCGAGATAAGTAAATACGGTATTTCCCTCGATCTTGCCCGGGTCGGTGATCTTGATGTGATCCGGGTCGGTGTACATGCTCATGACTTTTTTCTTGATCTCATCCGGCTCCTCGGACAGGTAAATGCAGTTTCCGAGCGATTTACTCATCTTCGCTTTTCCATCGATACCCGGCAGACGTCTGCAGGAATCATTCTCCGGCAGCATAATCTTCGGCTGCACAAGTGCTTCGCCATAAACTGTATTGAATTTGTGGACGATCTCCTGTGTCTGCTCGATCATCGGCATCTGATCCTCTCCAACCGGAACGGTCGTTGCCTTGAATGCAGTGATATCGGCTGCCTGGCTGATCGGTAGGTAAAGAATCCAACCGGGATGCTCGCCTCAAAGTTTCTCATCTGGATCTCCGATTTTACGGTTGGGTTTCTCTGCAGTCTGGAAACCGTAACGAGATTCATATAATAGAAAGAAAGCTCACACAGTTCCGGAATCTGAGACTGGATAAAGATGGTGCTCTTTTCCGGATCAAGTCCGCAGGAAAGGTAATCCAGTGCTACCTCCAGAATGTTCTGGCGCACCTTCTCCGGGTTGTCCGCATTGTCGGTCAGCGCCTGTGCGTCTGCAATCATGATGTAAATTTTATCGAATTCACCGGAGTTCTGCAGCTCCACGCGGCGGCGCAGTGAACCAACGTAATGTCCTACATGCAGCTTGCCGGTCGGTCTGTCACCGGTCAGTATAATTTTTCCCATTTTTCTTCCTGCCTTCCTGATACGTAATCTTCGCAGTCCGCTTCTGTATGAAAAATTTCATGAAAATTCTCATAACTGCGGACCTTCTACATACCCTCTATAATACCGTCTTTTTACAAACACTGTCAATGGTCTTTTCCGGTAAAATCCCTCAAAATATCTATTATGAGACAAATCGTTCAACAGCCACGTACAGCCTTCCCTTTTTTGTCTGATTCTGCACGCCAACATAGCGGAATTTTCCCATATGGCGCACGGTCACGAGATCGTCCTCTTTTAATGACGCGCTCGGCGACGTCACCAGTTTTCCATTAATAAACACCTGGCCGCCCTCGATCAGCGGCACCATTTTGCTCCGCGAACTGCTGAACGCCAGCGACAGCACCGCATCGAGCCGCACGGAAGCGACGGAGCCTTCTTTCCGCTCGGTTTTCGGCTCCGTCAGCTCCTCCGGCAGTCCCGCCTCGACTTCACAGTACACGCTCGTATGGCGCACTTTTTTCAGCTCCGCACAGATGTAGTCCGCCATATCCGCCATACAGATCAGATACGCCTGGTTTCCATCGATCAGAATGTCTCCCAGCTTATACCGCTCCACGCCGAGATTCATCAGTGATCCTAAGAAATCACGGTGTGACAGCGCATCCGCAAATTTTTCATTCAGCGGGCTGATGCGCACGACTGCGATCGGAAGCATCGACGCATCACCGTCCTCTGCATAGGATGGCAGAAACAGCGCCGCTTTCCGCTCTGCCGCCTCGTATCCGCCAGACAGCACGTAACGCACGCCCAGGATTTTATTTACCGTACGGTAGAACAGATCCTGCTCCGCCAGCGTCAGAAACTCCGTGTGTGACGGAACATCCCTGTGATAACACTGCTCTGCCAGATCCTGAATCCGTCCGACCAGCACTTCTTCCTCATTCATGGTAATCCCCCTTTGATACACCGCGGGCTGCCCCTGTTTTCTTTCGGGCAGCCCACGTATCACACTTTATTTATCCAGCAGCATCGACAGTCCGATCCGCTTCTTCGCCAGATCAAGGCTGATGACCTTCACTTCCACGATATCTCCGACGCTCACAGCCTCCAGCGGATGCTTGATGAAGCGTTTCGTCATCTGGGAAATGTGGACGAGTCCGTCCTGATGCACGCCGATATCGACGAATGCACCGAAGTCAATGACGTTGCGCACGGTTCCCTTTAAGATCATGCCGACCTCAGGTCCTTCATATCGAGCACGTCAGTGCGCAGGATCGGGCGCGGCATCTCGTCACGCGGGTCACGGCCAGGCTTCTGCAGCTCTTTGATGATATCGCGCAGCGTAATCTCGCCGACACCGATCTCCTCTGCCATCTTCTTGTAATCTTTGATGAAGAACGCCGTCGGTCCCTCGCTGATCTGCTCTGTCTTCATATTTAACTTTGCAAACAGCTTCTCGACTGCCTCGTAGCTCTCCGGATGAACGCTTGTGCCGTCCAGCGGATTTTTGCCGCCGGTGATGCGCATAAAGCCCGCGCACTGCTCAAACGCCTTCGGTCCGAGTTTTGCCACTTTCAGGAGCTCTTTTCTGCTCTCGAAACGGCCGTTCTCCTCGCGGTATGCCACGATGTTTTTTGCTATCACCTTGCTGACACCGGAAATGTATTCCAGCAGCGACGCAGATGCCGTGTTCAGATCCACACCGACTTTATTGACGCAATCCTCAACGACACCGCCGAGCGCCTCGCCGAGCTTCTTCTGGTTCATATCGTGCTGATACTGGCCGACGCCGATCGATTTCGGATCAATTTTGACAAGCTCTGCCAGCGGATCCTGCACACGGCGTGCGATGGAAGCGGCGCTTCGCTGTCCGACATCAAAGTTTGGAAATTCCTCGGTTGCCAGCTTGCTTGCGGAGTAAACAGACGCTCCTGCCTCGTTTGTGATCACATACGCAACCTTCTCCGGAATCTCTTTTAAGATCTCGACGATGATCTGCTCGGACTCACGGCTTGCAGTTCCGTTTCCGACAGAAATCAGGGTGACGCCGTATTTGTGGATCAGATCTTTTACGGTCGCTTTTGCTGCTGCAATCTTCTTCTCGTTCGTCGGCGCGGTCGGGTAAACCACGGTGGTATCGAGCACTTTTCCGGTCGCATCGACAACGGCCAGCTTGCATCCCGTACGGAACGCCGGGTCCCATCCAAGGACAACCTGGCCTGCGATCGGCGGCTGCATCAGAAGCTGCTCAAGGTTCTTTCCAAAGACCTTGATCGCACCATCCTCTGCCTTTTCGGTGAGCTGATTTCTGACCTCACGCTCGATGGCCGGAGCGATCAGACGGTTGTAGGCATCCTCGATGGTCGCCTGCAGAACCGGCTTTGTCTGCGGATTCTCTTTGGTGATGATTTTTTTCTCGAGATAACGCAGGATTTCTTCCGTCGGCGCCTCAATTTTGACGTTCAGGAATTTTTCTTTCTCACCGCGGTTCAGTGCCAGCACACGGTGTCCGGCAATTTTCGATACCGGCTCGGAAAACTCATAGTAATTCTCGTAAACGGACTCTGCTTTCTCATCCTTTGCTGTCGAGACGATCAGGCCCTTCGCCTCGGTTCTGCGGCGGATCTCCATACGGTAATCGGCCTCATCGGAAATGCTCTCGGCGATGATGTCGCAGGCACCAGCAATGGCGTCTTTTGCCGTTTTGACTTCCTTTTCTTCTGAAACAAAAGCCTCTGCCTCTTTTTCGAGCGGCTCTTTTGTCATCTGCAGAAGAATGATATTCGCCAGCGGCTCCAGTCCTTTTTCTTTTGCGATCGTCGCACGCGTCCGGCGTTTCGGACGGTACGGGCGGTATAAATCCTCTACGACCACGAGAGTTGCGGCCTCTTCGATGGATTTTTTCAGTTCTGCGGTCAGCTTGCCCTGCTCCTCGATGCTCGCAAGGACAACGGCCTTGCGGTCATTTAAACTGCGCAGGTACATCAGACGGTCGTACAGATTTCGCAGTATCTCATCGTTTAAGGAACCTGTTGCTTCTTTTCGATATCGTGAAATAAAAGGGATCGTGTTTCCCTCGTCAATCAGTTTCACTGCAGCTTCTACCTGCCACGGTTTGACGTTCAGCTCAGCTGCCAATACCTGATTCATATCCATAGGTAAATTCCTCCTGTTGTCTCTTCCAAAACACGCTGTTCCTTCTCTGTTTTTCCCGCATAAAAAGCGGGACCCTTGGCGGAACAGCCACTCTATTACCTTATCAATAGGTCTTGTTTTTGTCAACCTTACATGATAAAATCTTTACTATAGCTTTTTTGACAGACTGCGTGTGAAACCGCGCTTTTTTGCAGAAGAAAGGACATTTTATGACACCAGAAAATTACGATCCAAACACCAATGAGTCCGGAGATTCCTATCAGTCCTCCCATCCGTACGGCGTGCCTGAGGGCCAGCGTCCCGGACCGTATCAGCATTACCAGCAGCAGCCTCCCGTACAGCCGCCGCGCAGGACGGGTTCGCAGGCCCTTGCGGCCGCTTCGATGGTCATGGCGATCTGCTCCTTTTTGTTCATGCTCAACATGGGGTCCCTGTTTTTCGGCTCGCTCGGCGTGATCTTCGCCCTTTTAAGCCGCGGCGCAGGACGCATGAGCGGCACGGCAAAAGCCGGTCTTGCGGGCTGTACCATCGGCATAATTGTCGGTATCTGCATCATGTATGCTTTCCTGCTTTTCAACATGGTCAGCGGCGGCAGCACCAACCTGCTTGAGCGGTATTACAATCAGTACATGCAGGAATACCAGATGACACCGGATAACGGAACAACCACCGACGGAAATACCATCTAGGTACCAGAAAGGATTTTTCATGAACGGACAAAAACAGAAATTTTCAGAACTGAAAAAGCAGGCCCGTGAGGCCATGGCAGGCCGATGCGGCACGCTGGTGGGCGCAACCGCGATCAACCTGTTTCTCACCTTCTCCTGCTCCCTCATCCCGACGCTGATTTTTTCAGGCACAACGCTGTACGATATCATTTTTCTGAATCTGACGCTGTTCCTGTTTTCCCTGCTCCTCAGCCTCTTTCAGGCGGGCTACTTAAAGATCTGCCTCTCGACGCTGCGCGGGGAACCGATTTCCGTCGGTGATATGCTCTACGCTTTCTATCACCACCCGGACCAGTACGTGCTGATGTTCCTTATCATCAACGGCATCAGCTCCGTGATCGCCCTGATTTCCAGCATTCCGGGCTTCCAGTATCTTTCCTCCCCGAGTGCGGATCTGACGCTTGGAACAGCACTTTCCATCGAAGCCGAGCTTTCTTCTCTGATGAACGTTTACGTTTACAAGCTGATCGGCTCTCTCGTTTCCACGCTGGTGCTGGTTCCGTTTTCCCTTTCCACCTTTGTGATGAACGACGCTCCCGGCATCGGCCCGATCCAGGCAATTCGCCAGAGCTTTGCGATGATGAAGAAGAACTTTTTCCGCTACATTCTGCTTCTCTTAAGTTTCTTAGGGCTTGAGATTCTCGCATCCTGTTCCTGTGCCATCGGCTTTTTGTGGGTAATGCCCTATATGCAGATCACGATGGCTGCGTTCTATCAGGAACGGAAAGATGTCCTGTATCCGGCATCGGAACCGGTGGGATATGATACGGATTCCTTTGGATCCGGCACAGATACTTTAAAAATAAATTTTAAGATAACTAAAAAAGACGTTTCACAGCCGTAAAGCAAGGGGTGTGAAACGTCTTTTTAGTTATGTCTATTTCGAGATCTTAAATTCTCGCGCGGATTCTGCTCTGGATTCCGTCGAGTTTCTCTGCTTTTTCTCTGTACTCCTGCTCTGTGATTTCGCCTGTGATGAATGCGAACTCCTCGGACAGACTTGGAACTGCTACGATTTCTGCTTTTCCGAACAGCTCCTCGATCTCACTCTGGCGCTCTGCGGCGTGGCCGGACACGCGGACGAAGAAGCGGCTCTTTACATCATCGATCTGCAGCAGGTCCAGTTTTTTCTCGCTCCAGCTCATCATGATGTTTCTGCCTTTGTTCTTTGCGCAGTCTACGACATCGGCTACAACGGCACTTGCGGTCGGAAGCTTTCCTGCTCCGCTTCCGTAGAACATCGCATCACCCAGTACATTTCCGTGGATGAAGATGGCGTTGAAGACACCGTTTACGCTGTACAGCGGGTTTTTCGCGTCAATCATCACCGGGCTTACCATGGCGTAATACTGATTACCCACCTTGCGGCTTGTTGCGAGCAGTTTGATTGCGGTTCCCATCGAGGTCGCATATTTGATATCCTCTGCGGTGATCTTTGTGATTCCCTCGGTGTAAACCTCTTCGTAATTGACTTCTTTTCCATAGGCAAGAGAAGAAAGAATCGCAATTTTACGGCAGGCATCGTAGCCTTCTACGTCTGCTTCCGGGTTGCGCTCTGCGTAGCCAAGGCGCTGTGCCTCTTTTAACACATCGGCAAAATCGGAACCGTCGCTTGCCATTTTGCTTAAGATATAGTTCGTGGTACCATTTAAGATGCCAGTTACTTCATCGATCTCATCTGCAGTCAGGGAGGAGTTTAACGGACGGATGATCGGGATACCGCCGCCGCAGCTTGCCTCAAACAGATAGTTTGCGCCGTGCTCTTTTGCAATTGCAAGAAGCTCGGTACCGTGTCTTGCCACCAGCTCTTTGTTGGATGTGCAGACGCTCTTTCCAGCCTCCAGCGCACGTTTTGTGAAGGTGTAAGCCGGCTCAACGCCGCCCATGACCTCGACAACAATATCAACCTCCGGATCGTTTGCGATCACTTCGTAATCATGTACCAGCACTTTTTCCACTGGATCTCCCGGGAAATCTCTTAAATCCAGAACGTATTTGATATTAATCTCGTTCTCTGCTCTCTTGTTGATGCTGTCATGGTTCGTGTTGATGACTTCTACCACGCCGGAACCAACGGTGCCATATCCTAATACTGCAATCTGAATCATCTCTTTTGTCCCTCTCTTGCTTTTTCTTTTTCAGGACTCCTGTCCTAAGATTTTAAAATAATGAACTCCCTGTCTGGACTCAATCTCGTTGATCATCTCCGAGGCGTCTCCCCGGTCTTCCGCGATATCCACGCTGATTGTCAGTGACGCCACGCCGTTTAACGGAATCGTCTGATGAATGGTCAGAATGTTTCCGTGAAACTCGGCGATAATCTTCAGCACATCGGAAAGCAGTCCCGGCTCATCGTCCATCTGCAGAATAAACGTAATCGTTTTTCCTTTTGCATTGTCATGAAAAGGAAGAATATCATCTTTGTATTTATAGAAAGAGCTTCTGCTGATTCCCGCTTTTTCCGTTGCCTGCTGCACGGTAAGCTCCTGCATATCCATCAACCGTTTGGCCTCGATGACCTTCAAAAGGACCTCGGGAACCGCTTTTTCTTTGATTACATAGTACTTTGTTTTTTCTTCTCTCATGGCAATCCTCTACCTTTATACTCTTTCCAGGAAATACATTTGTTTTCACAGGAAAGATCGTACCATATTCCGACACAATACGCAAGGAATTTTTTCGAATCGCTTTTCAGAAGCCAATGCTTCCGCCGCCGTGGCTGTTTCCGCTTGACGAAGTGTGAACGGTGCTTCCACCGCCACCTCCGCCGCCAGAAACGCCTCCGCCGTGGTTGCCATCATCCTTCTGGATTTTGTGCATCGATACATGGCGATCGATCAGTGCATCCCTGCGGTCTCTGATTTTCACGCGCTTCAGATCCGCATAACTCTTTGCACCACGGTTTTTCTTTCGTCGATAGCTTTTCCAAATTCCAAAATAAACAAGAATTCCTGTCGCAGCAGCTGCGATAACAGCAATAAGAGCCTCCGTGCTGTTGATCTTACGGTAATGAATAATGGAACCATCTTCTGTAATCAGATAGTCCGCATCGGAAACGCCGCGGTCGAAGCATTCCTGCGTCATCGTAATCATTTTTGCAAAAGTTCCCGCATAGTCGCCGTCTTTCGCGTACCCCTGCGCCGCCTGCAGAATATCGTCAATTTCCGTGTCCGACATATAATACTGCATAATACCGGACGTCGAAATCACGATCTGGCGCTGTCCCATGTCGATGAGGAAGCAGACACCGTTTGGCTCTTTCGGATACTTTTTGTCATAAAAATCATCTGCAATCGCCTGACAGTCCTCGGAACCGCTGCTGCGCTCGGTCAGGATGACCATATGAATTTCCGTATTGTTCTCGAACTCCGCGCAGGATCTCTCGAGGTCCTGCTCCTCCGCATCAGAAAGAAGCGATGCATTGTCGTAGATATGCTGGGATTCGGCTTTTACGGTATTCACAGAAAAAATCCCGCACAGCAGAAGGGCCGCAAAAATCCCGAGCAGATATTGTCCTGCTTTTTTCATTCTTCTCATGCGAAATACCCTCCTATCAGCATCACAATCAGAACCAGAAGAGCACTCACAGCCGACGTCAGAAGGGCTCTCTTCCGCTCATAGGGAAAATCGCCGTTGATCGTTCCGGTCTGGCCGTTCATCGCATAGTAGTAAACCTTCCCGTCTTTTCCCGGATACGTCAGTGTCCAGACCGGAAACAGTACGTAACGCCAGTCCTCCCGCTTTGGAGAAAGCTTCATTTTCTCCTGCTCGAGGGAGAGATACTCGTTCGCCTCGTTCCGCATTGCGCCGCGCGCCATCGTCTCCAGTTCTTTTTTCAGTTCCGGTGCGATCTGCGCCTGTTCGATATCACGTTTTTCCGCCTGAAATCCGGAAAGATAGCCCATAGAAAACGGCTGCATCTCCTCCAGACGATAGGGCTGCACGCATTCGATCAGATCGCGGTCGGCCTTGTTCAGTGCATTGCGCGACAGACCGTCCACGCGGACCTCGCCCTCCCGGCGGACATCGTAGATGCTGGTCTCTTTGTACTCCACATCACCGGTCTGCCAGACTCTCACCTTCCGGCCGTGTGCCATGTAATCCGTCTCAAAGTCTCCGCCGTAAATCCAGTACGGGAAATAGACACCCGTCATCTTCTGTACCTGATTTTTCTCGAAAAAGTCCTTCGGAATAAAGCGTTTCTTCCGCGCAAATGACAAAAATTTCTCGATTGCCTGCTCCTTGCTGATCTTAAACGGCAGCACGAAATCCGGCATATATTCTCCCGAGAGCCGGCCGGAAAGCACCACCGGGTTGTGGCAGTAGAAACAGTATGTCGCTGCCGTCGTCGCATCGGTCACAATCTCAGCGCCGCAGTTCGGACAGGTGTAGACAACTGCTTCGCCCTGCTCTGTTTCCCCTTTTGTTTCCTCCGTACTGCTTTCCTTCTGTGCATCGGATGCTTCCTGTGCACCGGCAGCATCGTCCTCCCCGTTCAGCGCTTCCGCTGCTTTCGGGTTCGCCTTTTCGGCTTCTTCCTGTGTAAACGAGGACAGGCAGTACTCGCATTTATACTTTCCGCTTGCCGGATCGAAGGTCAGATCGCCTCCGCAGTTCGGGCATTTGTATGTAATAACCTCCATATTCTATCCCTCCTTCCCCGGAGCCGCTGTTGTATTGGATGGTTATCTGTTTTCTTTTACTGTCTTGGTTTTCCGCAGTTCGAGCAGAACTTGCCGGTATTCTCCGTTCCGCATGCGCAGACCCATTTTCCTGCCGCTTCCGGTTTCGGGCTGCCACAGTTCGAACAGAATTTACCGCTGTTCTCGGTTCCACACTTGCCGCAGATCCACACCATCGGCTTTGCACTTCCGCAGTTTGAGCAGAAATTGCCGGTGTTCTCCGTTCCGCAGGAGCATTTCCATACGCCTTTTGCAGCTTCCTGCTGTGCCTTGGCTGCCGCCTGCTGCTGCATCTGCTGCTGATTCGAAGCGGACGCCGATGCAAACGAGGAACCGAAGGCATTCATGCCCATCTGAACACCCATAAAGCCGTTCATGGCTCCGTTTGGGTTGGCTGCTGCTTTCTCCATACTGCGTGCCATCGCTCCCTGTACATAGCCCTCACGGATCGATGGATCAGACATCATCGCACCTTCGTTACGCATCTGGATCAGTTTCTGGGAAGCTTCATCGTAGGAAAGGCTTGCGATTGCCACGGACTGGATCTCCATGCCGCGCATTGCCCGCCAGCTCTCATCCATCGCATCTGCCATGTAGCGGGACAGCTCGGCGCTCTTGGATGCTGCGAACGAAATGCGGATGCCGTCAGCTGCCATCTGATTGATCGAGGACTGCAGGCCCTCTAAAAATTCGTTCATATACTGCTCGTTGATATCCTCGATCTCTACGCGGGATGCGTTTCTCGGCACAGCCTCTGCGTAGAAGCGGAGCGGATCGACGATGCGGATGGAATAGGAACCGTGTGCCCGAAGGAACAGCTCAGCATTGTAGAACTGGTCGAAATAGTTGACCGGATTTCTCGTTCCGAATTTGATTCCCTTGATTTCCTGCAGATTAATATAGAAAACTCTCTGCTCATGCGGGGTCTGGCCGCCGAATTTCAGGCGCTCAAACGTATCTTTTACGGCTGCGTCAAGCGATCCGCTGAACATCGACGGAGACGATGACTGGTCTACGGTAAAGTAGCCCGGCTCTGCGGTGTAATCAATAATCTTTCCGCCGTCCACCAACATCATAAACTGATTGTCATAGACATGGATCACAGAACCGTTTGAAATCGTCTGGCTTCCCTTTTTATTCTGGCCTTTTCTTACCAGAATTCCCTCTGTAAATACCGTATGTTCCCCCATCTCATACGGTTCCACGGTCTCCAGCCACTGATCGGCGAGACTGCCGTGTACTGCATTGACTGCCGCTCTGATAATACCCATACTTTTACCTCCTGTTTGCCTTTGGCTTCAAAACAGAAAGGAGCATTTCCGTCCTCTGTTGGTGAAAATGCTCCTTATTTTACTTGTCACTGTGCTCTGCCCACAGCCGAATTATGCTTCTTCCTCTTTCGCTCCGGTTCCGAGGGCAATCCACTTCAGATATGCGTTAATAAACAGATCAATTCCGCCGTCCATGACTGCATCGACGTTTCCGGTCTCTGCGTTGGTACGGTGGTCTTTGACCATGGTGTATGGCTGCATAACGTAAGAACGGATCTGGTTGCCCCAGCCGATCTCGGTTACTTCGCCGCGGATGTCGCTCAGCTTATCTGCCTGCTCCTGGAGTTTCAGCATATACAATTTTGCTTTCAGCATCTGCATTGCCTTGTCCTTGTTCTGGAACTGGGAACGCTCATTCTGGCACGTAACCACGATGCCGGTCGGCATATGCGTGATTCGGATCGCCGATGACGTCTTGTTGATGTGCTGTCCGCCGGCACCGCTGGAACGGTACGTATCGATACGAATATCCTCATCACGAACCTCAACATCGATCTCTTTGTCGATATCCGGCATAACATCGCACGATACGAACGATGTCTGGCGTTTTCCTGCCGCGTTGAACGGAGAAATACGGACGAGACGGTGAACGCCTTTTTCGGATTTCAGATAACCGTAAGCGTTTTCGCCGTTGACCTGGAATGTCACGGACTTCACACCGGCCTCATCACCGTCCAGAAAGTCGAGTTCCTCGATCGTAAAGCCTTTGCGTTCTGCCCATCTGGTGTACATACGGTACAGCATGCCGCACCAGTCGCACGCCTCGGTTCCGCCTGCACCTGCGTTCAGTTTGATGATCGCATTGTCCTTGTCAAATTCGCCGGACAGCAGGGTTTTGATGCGGATGGCATCGAAGGATGCCTTGAACTCTTCCATCATTTCCGCGATTTCCGGAACAACGGAATCGTCATCCTCCTCCTGTCCCATCTCGATCAGAGTTTCCATATCTTCTTTGGCGGATACCAGTTTCTGATACGTATCTCTGTCCTCTTTCATGCTGCTCAGCTGTTTCATCTGCTCCTGCGCTTCTTCGGGGTTGTCCCAGAAATTGGGTTCCTCCATTTTACGCTCTAATTCTTCGATCCTCTGCTCTTTATTAGCGAGGTCAAAGTGAATCCCTCACTTCCACTAATGGTTTATCGTATGTGCCAAGTTCCATTTTGAACTGGTCTAATTCAACTACCACAAGCTTCACCTGCTTTCTGTTTTATATTTTGTATGACACGCAGCTTCTGGTAGGGAAGCTGCGTGCTTTGTCAAACGGATCGTGCTCATCCGTCTCACTGCTGTTCTGCTTTTATCAAACCGGTTTTCTTCCGCAGCACTGTTTGTACTTCTTGCCGCTTCCGCACGGGCATGGATCGTTTGGATAGATCTTACGCTCTGCGCGCTGTACCGGTTTTCTCGGGCCGGACTCGTCTTTGTTGGTTCCGGTCACTTTGGCTACCTGCTCACGTTCTACTTTCTGCTCAACACGTACATGGAACAGGAGACGGACGGTATCCTGCTGGATGGACTCGAGCATTTCGTTAAACATGTCGTAAGCTGCCATCTTGTACTCAACCTTCGGGTCTCTCTGGCCGTATGCCTGCAGGCCGATACCCTCGCGGAGCTGATCCATATCATCGATATGATCCATCCACTTCTGGTCGATAACCTTCAGAAGAACGACACGCTCAAGCTCACGAATCTGCTCCTCCTCCGGGAATTCTGCTTCTTTCTCCTCGTAGAGTTTAACAGCTTCCTCTTTTAACTGCTGTTTCAGCTCGTTTTTGGAAATCTTCTCTACGCGCTCTTTTGTCACTGCCTTCACCGGCATGATGGAGAGCAGCATCTCATTTAACTCGGTCAGATCCCACTCGGACTGCTCGGTGTTCTCACCGATGCAGAGATCCACAGTATTGTCGATGGTGTCGGCAATCATCTTGAAGATGGTGTCTCTCATGCTCTCGCCATCCAGAACGCGGCGTCTCTCTTTGTAGATGATCTCACGCTGCTCGTTGTTGACCTGGTCATAGTCGAGCAGGTTTTTACGGATTCCGTAGTTGTTGCCCTCGATCTTCTTCTGCGCTTTTTCGATGGCGGAAGAAAGCATCTTGTGCTCGATCTGCTCATTTTCCGGTACGCCGAGGGATTTGAAAATTCCCATCAGTTTTTCGGAACCGAAGAGTCTCATCAGATCGTCTTCCAGGGAAATGTAGAAACGGGACTCACCCGGGTCTCCCTGACGGCCGGAACGACCGCGGAGCTGATTGTCGATACGGCGGGACTCATGACGCTCGGTGCCGATGATCTTTAAGCCGCCTGCAGCTTTTGCCACATCATCCAGCTTAATATCGGTACCACGCCGGCCATGTTGGTCGCGATGGTAACGGCTCCTGCCTCACCGGCATGCGCTACGATTTCTGCCTCGAGCTCATGGAACTTCGCATTTAAGACCTGATGCGGAATTCCCTCGCGGCGCAGCATTTTGCTGATCAGCTCGGAAGTCTCGATGGTGATGGTACCAACCAGAACTGGCTGGTTCACGGCATGTGCCTCTTTGACTTCCTCTACGACTGCGTGGAATTTCTCTTTTTTCGTCATGTATACGGCATCGTCCATATCCACACGGATGACCGGGCGGTTGGTCGGGATCTCGATAACGTCCATGCCGTAGATGTCACGGAACTCCTGCTCCTCGGTGAGAGCAGTACCGGTCATGCCGGCTTTTTTCTCGTATTTGTTAAAGAAGTTCTGGAATGTGATCGTTGCCAGAGTCTTGCTCTCTCTTCTTACTTTTACGTGCTCTTTTGCCTCGATTGCCTGATGCAGACCATCGGAATAACGGCGGCCCGGCATGATACGGCCGGTGAACTCATCGACGATCAGAACCTCGTCGTCTTTGACTACGTAATCCTTGTCGCGGTGCATCAGATAATTGGCACGCAGTGCCAGGATCACGTTGTGCTGGATTTCCAGGTTTTCCGGGTCGGAGAGATTCTCGATATGGAAGAAGTTCTCGACTTTCTTCACACCGTCATCGGTCAGGGTAACGAATTTGTCCTTCTCGTTGACGATGAAGTCTCCGGTCTCCTCGATCTCCTCGCCCATGATCGCGGTCATCTTGGTCATCTCGCCGCTTGCCTCGCCGCGCTGCATCTGGTGTGCCAGAATATCTGCGGTCTCGTACAGCTTGGTGGATTTGCTGCTCTGTCCGGAAATAATCAGAGGTGTTCTTGCCTCGTCGATCAGGACGGAGTCGACCTCGTCGATGATACAGTAAGCAAGCTCTCTCTGTACGAGCTGCTCTTTGTAGATCACCATGTTGTCACGCAGGTAATCGAAACCAAGTTCGTTGTTGGTGATGTAGGTGATGTCGCATGCATACTGCTGGCGGCGCTCATCGTTCTTCATATCGTTCAGAACGACACCGACGGTCAAACCGAGGAATCTGTGGACTTTGCCCATCCACTCAGCATCTCGGTTTGCCAGGTAATCGTTGACGGTAACGATGTGGACACCGCGTCCGGTCAGTGCATTCAGGTAAGCCGGAAGGGTGGAAACGAGGGTTTTTCCTTCACCGGTTTTCATCTCGGCGATACGGCCTGATGGAGGATAATACCACCGATCAGCTGTACACGGTGGTGCTCCATACCGAGGGAACGTTTTGCTGCCTCGCGGACGGTTGCGAATGCTTCCGGGAGAATGGAATCCAGGGATTCGCCTCCGTTGTAACGGTCTTTATATTCCTTTGTCTTGGCACGCAGCTCTTCATCGGTCAGCGCCTGCATGGTCGGGCGGAGAGCTTCGATTTTGTCTACAATTGGATAGATTCGTTTCAGCTCGCGCTCACTGTGCGTACCAAAAAGTTTTTCTGTGAATTTCATAGAATGTTTGCTCCTGCTTTCTCTATTAATTGCCATATTAACATATGGTACTATTCTACCACTTCTGGCACAAGATAACAATGAATTTTTCGTAAACATTTGGTGCCGTTCCCCGGTTTTCCGCTGTTTTTACGGCTTTTCCCGGACTTTCCGGCCCTTTCCGCGAAAAAATCACCCTGTTTCACAGCTTTTCTAAGCTGGAAACAGGGTGACTGTTCATTCTTTATTTACTTTTCAGCACTCCGGCTCGATCAGACCGTAGGTGTTGTTCTTTCTCTTGTAAACGACGTTTACTTCGTCGGTCTCTGCATTGCGGAATACAAAGAAGGTGTGTCCAAGAAGTTCCATCTGTACGCAGGCATCTTCCGGATACATTGGTTTCATGCCGAATTTTTTCGTACGGATGATCTGGATGTCTTCGTCCTCCAGATAGTCATGCTCCAGATATTCTTTCTGGAAGTTTCCTGCTTCCTGCTGTTTGTCGGCAATTTTGTTTTTTGTATTTGCGAAGCTGGCGTTCGATGACTTCCTCTACCAGATCGATGGATACATACATATCATTGCTTACCTGCTCGGAACGGATGATGTTTCCTTTTACCGGAATGGTAACCTCAATTTTCTGTCTTTCTTTCTCTACACTTAAGGTTACAATGACATTTGTGTCAGGCGTAAAATATTTCTCCAGTTTGCCAAGTTTTTCATTGACCGCGGCTTTTAATCCCTCTGTCACGTCAATATTTTTTCCGCTGATGGTAATTTTCATTATGCCCAACCCCTTTGCTCTCAAATTTTACAGGTTTTTCACTTCCCCTGTAAGTAACTCTAATTATAGCAATAGTTGTCTTTATTTGCAATAGTATTTAGAAAATTCATGAATATTTTAGAGTTTTTTCTGTTACAGTTCACTTGTATCTTATTTTTGACAGATTTCATACTCGCATGAAAATCTGTCGAGAATAAGATACAAAGGGAGCGCCTGGTTATGAGCAAAAAGGAGCTGCGCAGCAGCGGAGAGCGCTGAAAGCGCGGTTTTGCGAATGGCGCGGGTGAACGTCCGTTTCCGCTTACCGGCGGCATACTGCCAGCACGTCTTCAAACTTCATTTTGCCGCCGAACAGATCCAGTGCGCTGCCAATTGTCACATCGACGTGGTTGTTTCCCAGTTTTTTGAGCAGCTCCAGGTCTTCAAAACTTCCCACGCCGCCGGCGTACGTCACCGGAAAATCTTTCATCTTCGCAAGCAGTTCCACCAGCTCCGTCTCAATGCCGGAAGCCTTTCCCTCGACATCCACGGCATGGATCAGGAACTCATCACAGTATTCTGACAGGTGATGCAGCAGTTCCTCTGTCACTTCTTCGCCCGTGAACTTCTGCCAGCGGTCCGTCACGATATAGTATTTTCCGTCCCGCTTCCGGCAGCTTAAATCCAGTGTCAGCCGCTGCTTTCCTACCGTCGTCACCAGCTTGTCCAGATTTTCATAGAACACATGGCCGTCGCGGAACACATACGAAGTCACAATCACATGGCTTGCCCCCGCTGTCAGAAACTCGCACGCATTCTCCGCATCAATGCCGCCTCCCACCTGCAGGCCGCCCGGGTATGTCGAGAGTGCCAGCAATGCCTGGCGCTTCGTCTCCTCGTAAAACTCGGTACCTTTCTTGTTCAGCAGAATCACATGGCCGCCCGTAATGCCCTGCTCTTCGTACAGCTGCGCATAGTACGACGCATCCTGCTCCGAGACAAAATTCTCGCTCGCCTGATTTCCCTGATCTTTCAGCGATCCCCCGACAATCTGTTTTACTTTTCCGTTATGAATATCAATACATGGTCGAAATCTCATTTTCCCCGTTTCCTTTCTTTTCTCTCCCCTTAAGTTTTCCACATTATATTCAAAATCCGACCATTCTGTGTATAAATTCACCAAATTTTCATGGTTCTTTCATAGAAAAGAAAGAAGAACCTGCTTTTTCCACAGATTCTTCTTTCTTTTCCGGCTTGCCGCCGTTCTTTATTTATCGATGTCCTCAAAGGCCTCTTTCACTTTATCCATAAAGCCTTTTTTCTTCTTCGGCTGCTCTGCAGTTTCGCCGTTGGCTGCTTTTTCTTCTGCTGTCGGGCGGTTTCCGCAGGCTTCGTCGAAGGCGCGGAGGGCTTCTTTTGCTTTCTCATTCAGTTTCGTCGGAGTCTGGACTACGAGTGTTACGTAGTGATCACCGCGCACATTGCTGTTGCGAAGGGACGGAACACCTTTTCCCTTCAGACGGATCTTCGTATCGGTCTGGGTTCCCGGTTTTACAGTGTAGAGAACGTCTCCGTCAACGGTGCTGATCTTCACATCGCCGCCGAGTGCTGCCTGAGCAAACGTAATCGGTGCAGTGGAGAAGATGTTCATATCCTGTCTCTGGAAGATCGGATGACGGGTTACCTGAACCTCGACAAGCAGATCTCCTCTTGGTCCGCCGTTTACACCCGGCTCGCCTTTTTCACGGATACGGATGCTCTGGCCATCGTCGATTCCGGCCGGAATGTTGACCTGAATGCGTTTTCTGCTGGATGTATAGCCCGTGCCGTGGCATGCGGTACATTTATCACGGATGATTTTTCCGGTTCCGTTACAATCCGGACAGGTCGTCACGTTTCTCACAGAGCCGAACATGGTCTGCTGTGTGTACGTAATCTGACCGGTACCGTTACATTTGGAGCATGTTTCCGGTGAAGTTCCTGGTTTTGCGCCGGTTCCGTGACACGTTGTACAGGTATCCTTCAGGTTGATCTCGAGCTCTTTCTGGCATCCGAAAACAGCTTCCTCAAACGTAATGTGGACAACAGCGCGGAGGTTTGCTCCCTTCATCGGTCCATTGTTTGCTCTTCTTCTGCTTCCGCCGCCACCGAACAGGTCGCCGAAAATATCGCCGAAGATATCACCCATATCTCCGCCGCCAAAGTCGAAGCCGCCGAATCCGCCGGCTCCTGCGCCGCCACCGCCGTTTTCAAATGCAGCGTGGCCAAACTGATCGTACTGACGCCGTTTGTCCGGATCACTCAGCACGCCATAGGCTTCTGTTGCCTCTTTAAATTTTGCTTCGGCCTCTTTGTCTCCCGGGTTCATATCCGGATGATACTTTTTTGCCAGTTTACGGTATGCTTTTTTCAAGGTTGCATCGTCCGCTCCGCGGTCTACACCAAGCACCTCATAATAATCTCTTTTTTCTGCCATTTATGTTCACCTTTTTCATTTCTGTTTCGCAAAATACTGTTTCAGCATCTGTTTATGCCCAAACATATTTTACTATAACACATGTCAAAGGACAATGCCAGTACTTCCGCAAAAGCAAACGGCTGTCCTGTCCATCGACATAAATACAGGGGGCGGAATCGGATCCGTCCCCCGTAAATACCAGCCTCACAGGGCTCTTTCTGTATCTTATTTATTGTTTCAACTCACAGTCGGTATTTCACCGGGTCTGATTTGTTAAACCTCTTTGTAGTCAGCGTCTACAACGTCGTCATCCTGTCCGCCTGCTGCTCCGGCATTTCCCATATCCGGGCCTGCACCTGCTGCTCCAGCACCAGCGCCTGCTGCGCCGCCCTGCTGCTCATACAGTTTTGCAAACAGTTTCTGAGCGCTTGTCATCAGTTTTTCCTGAGCTGCTTTCAGATCAGCTACCTGTGCATCGGTCATCTCTTCCGGATTGCATTTTGCAATGAGATCTTTCAGTGCGTTCAGGTCAGCTTCTACTGCTGTCTTATCGTTTGCATCCAGCTTGTCGCCGACTTCCTCGATTGCTTTCTCGGTCTGGAATACCATAGAGTCTGCATCGTTTCTTGCGTCGATTGCTTCTTTGCGTTTCTTATCCTGAGCTTCGAACTCAGCAGCTTCTTTGACTGCTTTGTCGATCTCGCTGTCGGACATGTTAGAGCCTGCGGTGATGGTGATGTGCTGCTCTTTTCCTGTTCCCAGGTCTTTTGCAGATACATTTACGATACCGTTGGCATCGATATCAAAGGTAACCTCGATCTGCGGAACGCCTCTTCTTGCTGGCGGAATTCCATCCAGACGGAACTGGCCGAGGGATTTGTTGTCTTTCGCGAACTGACGCTCACCCTGTACTACGTTGATATCTACTGCTGTCTGGTTATCAGCTGCGGTGGAGAAGATCTGGCTTTTCTTGGTCGGGATTGTGGTGTTACGCTCGATCAGACGAGTTGCAATACCTCCCATCGTCTCGATGGACAGAGACAGCGGAGTTACATCCAGAAGAAGGATGTCGCCTGCGCCGGCATCTCCTGCAAGTTTACCACCCTGTACGGAAGCACCAAGTGCTACGCACTCATCCGGGTTCAGGCTCTTGCTCGGCTCGTGTCCGGTCAGCTGTCTTACTTTATCCTGTACAGCCGGGATACGGGTAGATCCGCCTACCAGAAGGACTTTGGAAAGCTCGGATGCCTGAAGGCCTGCATCAGAAAGTGCTCTCTGTACCGGCTCTGCGGTTTTCTCTACCAGGTCATGGGTCAGCTCATCGAATTTAGCCTTTGTCAGGTTCATATCGAGATGTTTCGGGCCATCTGCGGTTGCAGTGATGAACGGCAGGTTGATGTTGGTTGTAGTAGCGCTGGAAAGCTCTTTCTTTGCTTTCTCTGCTGCTTCTCTGATTCTCTGCAGAGCCATTTTATCATTGGAAAGATCTACGCCTTCCTGTTTCTTGAACTCAGCAAGGATATAATCTGTTACTTTCTGGTCGAAGTCATCGCCACCCAGACGGTTGTTTCCTGCTGTGGAAAGAACTTCGATAACACCGTCACCGATCTCGATGATGGAAACATCGAAAGTACCGCCGCCAAGGTCGTATACCATGATCTTCTGCTCTTTCTCGTTATCCAGTCCGTATGCCAGAGCTGCTGCGGTAGGCTCGTTGATGATACGTTTTACATCAAGACCTGCGATTTTACCGGCATCTTTTGTTGCCTGACGCTGTGCGTCGTTG
>ENA-OQED01000299-OQED01000299.1-human-gut-metagenome-genome-assembly--contig:-NODE-299-length-20527-cov-1.380637_pt1 | contig 20527 bp, 15 predicted proteins | sample MGYA00242790_ERZ504625 | MGnify/ENA primary metagenome ERZ504625 (study PRJEB26092, sample SAMD00036345) | human gut metagenome | host: Homo sapiens | study: EMG produced TPA metagenomics assembly of...
AGAACGTGATGTCGTCGATCATGTCTTGCCTGGTGATGGCGCGGCCGCGCTTCGCGTCGAATTCGTGGCGGTCGGCGCCCTTGAAGACCACGCGCTTGCCGTTGAGCTTCATGATGCCGTCTTCGATGCGGAAGCGACGGAAGCCGACGCGCTGCGTTGCGGTTTCAACGATCGCGCCATCATGGCCGATCACCACAACTTGAAGTTCGTACAGTGCCGGGCTCTCGGCGCTCCACGGCTTGACGTCCAACGAGCCGGAAACGATGCCGGTTTCGTCGGATGCGGCCAATGCGGTTTCCCACACCACATTGCCACTCAAATCCTTCAGCGTCGCCGACACGGTGGCGGCATTCTTCGCATTGCGCACCGCGAGTAGCGCGTCGAGCGAACCGGTGGCGGTTTCCGGATTCCAATCCGCTTCGACCTTCATATCTTCAATGTGCACATGCGGCTGTGCGGCGAGTTCCACGGAACGGAACAGGCCGTGCAAACGCCAGTAATCCTGATCTTCCAGCCAGGATGCGCTTGCGTATTCGTAGCAGGCGACGGCCACGACGTTTTCGCCGTCGTGCAACGCTTCGGTGATATCGAATTCGTTCGGGGTGTAGCCGTCTTCGCCGTAGCCGACGAATACGCCGTTGACCCACACGTAGATCGCGGTGGCCATGCCGTGGAACGTGATGCTGACGGTGCCGCCATTTTGACGAGCCGCATCAAGACGCTCGGCGACGGTGAACGTGCGGCGATACAGTGCCACATGGTTGGTTTCGGGAACGTTCGGCTCCTGCGGATTCTCATGGCCGTCCCACGGGTACTGAATATTCACGTACTTGTGGTTCATATATCCTGCGTTCTGCAGGTGGGAGGGCACGTCGATGCGGCCGAAAGCGGAATCGTCGAAATCCTCGGCTGCGAACGGCTCTTCCTCAAGATCGATGTCGGAGGCCTGCACCATTTCCACGCGCCATTCGCCGTCGAGGCTTTGCTTCAAATCGCTCGGCTCGCCGATCGCGGGAATGTGAGAAAAGGTCACGTGATTGGAATGTGCCGGCGTGCGATTCACTGCGAACACCGTGGGGTCGGTGAGCCACGCGGCGGATGCGGTGGTGATCTTATCTGCCATGATTTCCTCGTTTCCGAAACATAACTTCGTTGTTGATGTAGGTTTAGTTGGTGTGTACTTTTGTGTACTCAGAGTAATAAACTCTTTTACTGGCATGGTAAACGTTGTTTACTTAAATTGCAAATCTGCGTGTTGCGTTATTTGCAACTGAATTTACTTATATGGCGATAGGTGACGGCAAATGGCGGTAGTAATCATGATTGCAGATGTCGGTATTTGATAATCGTAAGAACTGCGATTGCGACACGCCGTTTGGGGGCTTTGTTTTACTAAGGAATTTTACTTTCGATAGTAAACAGCATATACTCAATTTTCGAGGTCAACGGGTGATCTCATCAAAATCTTCTAAGGAGAAGAGATAATGAGCAATACGACCACTACTGCGAACGGCACGGCTCGTCGCGGAAAGCTCGGCCAGCGCGTAGCGTACGCGTGCGGCAACCTTGGCCAGTCCGCGTTCTATAACGCACTGAGCACCTACTTCGTCGTCTATGTGACGAGCTCCTTGTTCGCTGGTGTCGATAAAGGCGTCGCCACCAAGCTGATCGGCATCATCACCGGCCTGGTCGTGGTGATCCGTATCGCGGAGATCTTCATCGACCCGCTGCTGGGCAACATCATCGACAACACCACCACCAAGTGGGGCCGTTTCCGCCCATGGCAGTTCCTCGCCGGCGCGATTTCGTCCGTGCTGATCGTGCTAGTGTACACCGGCCTGTTCGGCTTGGTGAACGTGAACACCACGTGGTTCATCGTACTGTTCGTCATCACCTTCGTCGTGCTCGACGTGTTCTACTCCCTGCGTGACATCTCCTACTGGGGTATGATCCCTGCATTGAGTTCCGACTCCCACGAGCGCTCCACCTACACCGCACTCGGCTCCTTCACCGGCTCCATCGGCTACAACGGCATCACCGTCGTGGTCATCCCGATCGTCACCTACTTCAGCTGGGTGTTCACCGGCAAGTACGTCGAAAGCCAGTCCGGCTGGACCTGCTTCGCCATCATCGTGGCCATCCTCGGCATCCTCACCGTGTGCTCCGTGGCGTTCGGCACCAAGGAAAGCACCACCACGCTGCGTGCCAAGGCCGAAGACAACGGCGGCCCGCTGCAGGCCTTCAAGGCTCTGGCCCAGAACGATCAGCTGCTGTGGGTTGCCTTGAGCTACCTGCTGTACGCCATCGCCAACGTGGCCACCACCGGCGTGCTGATCTTCCTGTTCAAGTTCATCCTCGACAACCAGGCCGCATACTCCCTCACCGGCGTGATCGCACTGGTCGCAGGCTTGGTTATGGCTCCGCTGTACCCGATCCTGAACAAGCGCATTCCGCGCCGTTACCTGTACATCGGTGGCATGATCTCCATGATCGCCGGCTATGTGATGCTCGGCATCTTCTCCGACAACATCATCATGGTGTTCGTGGCTCTGGTGCTTTTCTACGTGCCGGGTACCCTCATTCAGATGACCGCCATCCTGTCGCTGACCGACTCCATCGAATACGGCCAGCTCAAGAACGGCAAGCGCAACGAGGCCGTCACCCTGTCCGTCCGCCCGATGCTCGACAAGATCGGTGGCGCCATGTCCAACGGCATCGTCGGCATCATCGCCGTGGCCGCTGGCATGACCGGCAATGCGACCGCAGCCGACATGACCGCATCCAACATCCACATCTTCAAGATCTGCGCCTTCTACATTCCGCTCGTGCTCATCATCCTGAGCCTGATCGTGTTTCTGTTCAAGGTGAAGATCACTGAGAAGATGCACGATGAGATCGTCAAGGAGCTCGAAGTGAAGCTCGCCAACGGTGAGATCGAAGCCGACGACGCTCAGACCGTGGAAGCCGTCGAGGCGGTTGCCGTGGCTGAAACCGCTGGAACTGCTGGAACCGCGACTCCGGCGGGCCAACCTGAATCCCGATAACTGAAATTCCCCTTCCTTTCCGACAACCAGGGCCGCCTGAAGCACTCCATCCGCTGCAGGCGGCCTTTCATTCTTTTCGTCTCCATGCCTCTCATCCCGTCCGGGTTTCTCCACTCACTGGAACATCTGGACGATAAAAGGCCTGTCAGCGGGAGGATTCCTCCGCTCACTGGAGGTTTTTGGACAGTACGGGGGTATTTTGCGGTCCGGATTCTTCCAGCGACTGGAGGAATATGGATGCTTGGAGAGTTGCAGACGGGGCGATTCTTCCGGTGGCTGGAGGTTTTTGGACGTTAACAGGTCTGTTAGCGGGTAGCTTCCTCCACCGACTGGAGGTTTTGGGTCGCTAAGGCGTCCGGAGCTATGCTTCGCCGATGAGGGAGCCGCGTTCGTGGATCGTCGGCACCAGTGTGCGGATCACGATGGTGGCCTGCCCGCGCAGGGTGAGATCCTCGCCTTGCCTGCAACGGTGAATTTGCGGCGCCTCCTGATAATCCGTGGTCACGGTGCGGCTGATTTCGTTTTCCATCGCGTCGATGAATTGAGTATTGACGATTTCCGGCGCACCATATACCGAAATGTCGCGCAGATCCAACAATCCTGCCGGTATGGCCATGACGCGCCCGAGCAACGCGCCCGCTTCGGTGAGAATATGCGTACGTGCGGCAGGATCCTGCGAGATGCGTTGCTGCAGCCTGTCACCGGAAACGAATGATTCGAGACATCCCTGTTTGCCGCATTCGCAGATTGGCCCGTTCGGGTCGACCACCACGTGTGCGATTTCTCCGGCAGTGAGGACTTCTTCGATGATGACGTCGTTGAGGCATAATGCCGCGCCGACGCCCCGCCCGATGGAGATGAGCATGGAATTGGGAGAGCAGTCGCCGAAGAATCGTTCCGCCACAAGTGCCGCATTGGTGTCGTTGCCTACGATCACGGGCACTCCGGTGGCGTTTTCCACTTCGGTTTTCAGCGGCAGTTCGCTCCACCCCAAGTGCACGGATTTGCGCACCACGCCGTTGGGTTCCACAATGCCGGTCACCGCGATGCCGATGCCAAGGATCGGCAGTGGCGTTGAGCTGATGAGCTGCCTGCAGAGGTCGATCACGTCATCGACGCTGCAGCCATGGTCGACGGGAAGCTCGGTGCGGTCCACGATTCTGCCGGAAAGATCCGCCAGCGCTCCTTTGACGAGCATCGGATTCGACAGGTCGACGGAGACGATTCGCCAGAAATCGGTGTCGATGGCGAGCACTTGTGAACGTTTACCGCGCCCTTCGCGATTGTCGGGGCCGAGTTCGCGCAGAATGCGATTGTCGACCATTTCGCCGGTCACCTCGCTGGTGGTGAAGCGCGAAAGTCCGATGAGTTTGCCGATATTGGCTCGCGACATTTGCGTTGCGGGGAAAAGCTGCTCGAATGCGGCGGTGATATTGCTGATTCGAATGTCGGAAGGTGATGCCTTTGCCTGGGTACCGCTCACGATGTCCTCGCTTTCTTGTGTGGAGCCGATACATATTGTAGTGTGTGGCGATACAAGTGCGTTATGTAATTTTTATTGGCAATAAAGAGTACTAAACAAGAGTATACGGCATTTTTCCTCGAATTGCGATTGCTTTATGATTGTCACTAAATGGCGGAATTTCAGCTTTTTTGTGGAATAGCAATCGCGTGCCGGATTTAAATGTAAGGAAACTTGACAAAAAAGGATTACGTAGGTATGCTGTGACTATCCGGTGCAAGGAGGTGCCGGAATAATCTCACGAAGGAGAGAGATATGCGATCCCACACTCAGCGTTTGATGGTTTGCGCAGCTTCTTTCGCGGCTCTGTGCATGGGTCTTGCAGGATGCGGTTCCAATACGGCCAGCACCGGCGGGGATTCCGGGGAGGTCGTCAATCTCACGTACATGCACCGTCTTCCGGATTCCGAAGGCATGACCTTGGTCAAAGACATTGTTGCCAAGTGGAACAAGGATCATCCGAACATTCAGGTCAAGGCCACCAAGTTCGATGGTGCCGCACAAGATATGATCAAGAAGCTGGAAACCGACGTCAAGGCCGGCAATGCTCCGGATCTTGCACAGGTCGGCTACGCCGAAGTGCCTGAGGTGTTCACCAAGGGCTTGCTCGAAGACGTGACCGAAGAGGCCGCGAAGTACAAGAGCGACTTCGCCGAAGGCCCATATTCCATGATGCAGGTTGATGGCAAGACCTACGGCCTGCCGCAAGATACCGGCCCGCTTGTGTACTTCTACAACCAGAAGGCTTTCGATGAGCTGGGCATCAAGGTTCCCAAAACCAAGGATGAGCTGATCGAAGCGGCAAAGACCGCGGCCGCGTCCGGCAAGTACATCATGGATTACGAAGCCGATGAGGCCGGCAACATCTTCGCAGGTTTGGCAAATGCTTCCGACCCGTGGTACACCGTCAAGAACGACGCTTGGGTGGTCAACACCAACGGCAGCGGTTCGCAGGCTTTTGCTGAAACCTTCCAGGAACTGATCGACAACAAGGCCACGCTGACCAACCCGCGTTGGGTGCCGTCGTTCGACGCATCCCTGCAGGATGGCACGCTGATCGGCAACATCGGCGCCGCTTGGGAGGCTCCGCTATTCAAGGACTCCGCAGGAGACACCGGCAAGGGTGACTGGCGTGTCACCCAGATCGGTGACTGGTTCGGCAATGGCACCAGCACCGGTCCTGACGGTGGTTCCGGCGTCGCAGTGCTCAAGGGTTGTGAGCACAAGGCCGAAGCCATGGAATTCCTCGACTGGTTCAACACTCAGGTTGAGGATCTGACCTCCCAAGGTCTGATTGTGGCCGCCAGCACCGAAACCGCGAAGACCCCTGAATCCTGGAACGAATTCTACGGCGGCCAAGACGTGATGAAGGAATTCGCTACTGCCAACGACAACATGGTCGCATTCAACTACATGCCGGGCTACTCCGCGGTCTCCGCAGCTATGCAGGAAGCCGCCGACAAGGCAGCCGACGGTTCCGGCAAGGTGGCGGACGTGTTCCCTGTGGCACAGCAGACCTCCATCGACACCCTCAAGAACTACGGCCTGTCCGTAGCGAAGTGATCGACGTATGGAACCAGGGATCACCCGCTCTGATTCCATAACCCCTCCAACGACGGTGTGGAGCCAACGCAACACACGGCTCCACACCGTTCCTTATGAAAATATTCCTTGTGAATATTCCCTATGAATCGATCTAGCTGATTCGACGGAGCGGCTGAAACCGGCACTCCTCTCCCGTGATGACGATTTGGATACGGCGATTCGAACTGTGAAAGATGCCATCAACGATGAATGGCATCCGATGCGAAAGATAGGTACATCATGACTGCAACAACGCATGCGGCGAAACCAAAGCGCACTGATGCGCAACGCCGCGAGAATCGAACAGGATGGGCGTTCATGGCGCCATTCGGCATACTGTTCGCCATTGTATTCATCATCCCGATTTTCTATGCCATCTATTCCAGCTTCTTCCGTCAGGTCACCGAGGGCGGCGGCGCGTACGGCGGCGGCGAATTGGTGAATAAATTCGTAGGATTCCAGAATTTCGAGTACGTGCTTACGTCCGGCAATTTTTGGTCCGGTGTGGGCAGGGTGCTGATTTACACCCTCATTCAGGTGCCGCTGATGATCATCATCGCGTTGGCTTTGGCGATGGTCATCGATTCGTTCGTGGTCAAGCACATCACGGGTTTCCGTCTCGGCTACTTCCTGCCGTACGCCATTCCAGGTGTGGTCGCATCCATCATTTGGGTGTACCTGTATAACGGTCAGATTTCGCCGATCGTCAAAGGTCTTGCGGCCATCGGAATAAACGTTGATTTCTTCGGCAAGAACGTTGTGCTCGCTTCCATGGCAAACATCACCACATGGACGTTCACCGGCTACAACATGCTGATTTTCTTGGCCGCACTGCAGGCGATTCCGCACGAACTGTACGAAGCCGCACGCATTGATGGCGCAAGTGGATGGCAGATCTCCATGCGCATCAAACTGCCGAACGTGCGTTCCGCGGCGCTGCTGTCCATGTTGCTGTCCATCGTCGGCACGATCCAGCTATTCAACGAACCGCAGATCATGCAGACCGCCGATCCGGGCATCTCCAAAACCTATACGCCAATGATGATGGCCATGAACACTTCCCAAGGCACGTTGACTCCGGGCGGTGACGGACCCGCATCGGCGGTCGCCATCGTCATGGCACTGATCGCAGGCGTTCTCGCCATGATCTACGCACTGGTCGAGAGGAAGGCGAACGAACAATGAGCAACGCAGTCGCAGCAAGAAAAGACGAACGCGCCCGCAGAAAAGCGGAACGCATGATGGAAAAGCAACGCGAAGCGGCCGAACACGATCTGCCGCGCTCCATGCGCCCATCGCCGATCACCAAAACCATTACCGTGATCGTGCTCGTCGTAGCGCTGATCTACTTCCTCTTCCCAATCTATTGGGCCATCATCGCATCCACCAAAACACCATCGCAGCTGACCAGCAGCAACGGATTGTGGTTCGCCGTCGGACTTGACCAGATTCCCGACGCCATCGCAACCAACTATTCGAAGCTTATGGGGTGGACCCGTGGCCAATTCTGGCGTTGGGTGCTGAATTCCCTGATCTACTCCGGGGTTTCCGCACTGATCGGCACCATCATTTCGGTGATGGCAGGCTATGCCACCGCAAAATTCAACTTCCGTGGCAAGGCCATCGCCATCGGCGTGGTCATGGGATGCATGCTGATGCCGGTCGCACTGCTCACCATTCCGCAGTACTCCATCTTCCACGCACTGCACCTGACCAACACCATGCTGGCGATCATCATCCCGTGCTGCGTTTCGCCATTCGGCTTCTTCCTCGGACGCGTGTACGCGCAAACCTCCGTACCGAACGAACTGCTGGAAGCGGCCCGCATCGACGGCGCCGGTGAAGCGAGAATCTTCTTCACCATCGTGCTCCGACTGCTCGCACCAGCCATGGTGACCATCTTCCTGTTCCTCTTCGTGGGAACGTGGAACAACTTCCTGCTGCCGTTGATGATGGTTTCCTCCGACACCCTCAAGCCGGTCACGCTCGGCCTGTATGGCATGGTATCGCTCGCAACCTTCAACGATCGTGGATCGCTGATGATGGGCGCACTGCTCGGCGTACTGCCGGTGATCGTGCTCTTCCTCGGCTTGCAGCGCTACTGGCAGGCCGGCCTCGCGGCAGGCGCAGTCAAGGGTTGACGGGCATCCATCCAACTCCATGCGTGGCATGCAAACGCCACGCATGGAGTTGGATCAACAGAACAACCGTAATCCGGGCCCCACTATTTCAGGCAGGTACATGCAATGAACGCAAGACTGCACCATAACGGCCGTTCGCAAGGATGCGTCGGCATCGACATCGGCGGAACGAAAATCGAAGGCGTGCTGCTCGACGCAACAGACCGCGTCATCGACGTCTGCCGTATGCCATCGCACTCCGGTGAAAGCAATGTCGTAACCGACATCGTGCGCGTCGCCCGCATACTGTCCAACGAAGCGCTGCCCATCGGCATTGGCATTCCAGGGCAGGTGAACTGCGCGACCGGGCAAGTGAGCAACGTCGTCAATCTTGATATTGAAACGTTGGAACTTGGCGAACGCGTCAGCGCAATCATGCACGCTCCGGTGCACGTGGAAAACGATGTGAACGCGGCTGCGGTCGGAGCCGCGGAATTCGTGGAACAAGTCGACGGCAACGCAACCGTCGTATTCCTCAACTTTGGTACGGGACTGGCCGCAGGACTCGTGCGCGGCGGGCAAGCCGAACACGGGTACAGCGGATCCATCGGCGAAATCGGGCACCTACCCATCGACCCCAACGGATTCGAATGCCCATGCGGGCAGCGTGGATGCTTGGAAACCGTGGCATCCGGCGGGGCCGTGGCAAAACTTTGGCCCTCCGCAAACCCGCCCATGCCTGATCTCATCCGCAAAGCGCGGCAAGGAGACGGGCATGCCAACGACGTGCTCGCCATGGTGGCCCACGCCATGGGCGACACCATCCAAATCGTCGCGCAAGCCTACGATCCGCAACGCATCATCATTGGCGGAGGCATGGCGAAAACCGGTGACGCACTCATCGAAGTCATCCAAGCCGAACTGAGCCGCAGAGCCGAAGGATGCCGATTCCTGACCACACTCGACATCGCATCGAACATCAGAATCGCAGCCATTGACCAACCAATCGGCGCAATCGGCGCGGCGCTCGCGGCAAAACGAGCGCAACCGCAATCGTGAATGCGTGATACTTCAGGCAGACTGGAACAAGCGCAACAATTCCGGAAATCCAGATCCGGCAATCCCGGCAATCCGAGAATCACAATCGAGAATTGAAATCGATAATCGACAATCGAAAGGCGAATCGATGGCAAGCGAGAACACCCGCAAATGGGCGATCATTCCCGAACCGAACAGCATGACGGTCGGCGAAGGCACGGTGCTGTTGCCCTATGCGGGGCGCGTGAACGAATCCATTGCGATTGGCGATGGCGATTTCCTGCTTGCGCATCAGCTTGTTGCCGACATACGTTCCGCGACAGGCACTGATTGGGATATTGCGACGGGCGATATGTGGTCGGGCTTCATCAGATTGCGTATTGCGGATTCGTGGGATTTCGATTCGCAGGATGGCGGTACCGCCGGCGCATACACGCTGACTATCAACACTGACGGCATTACGATTACCGGTTGCGATTTCGAGGGCGTGCGCAACGGCGTGCAGACCCTGCGCCAACTCATACGGCAAAACGGTGCCGTACTGCCGGAACTGCAGATTGCAGATGCCCCCGCATGCCAAATCAGGGGATATTATTTGGACGCGACGCGCGGCCGAGTGCCAACGCTCGCATGGCTCAAACAGTGGGCAGACAAACTCTGCCTCTACAAATACAACCAACTGCAGCTCTACATCGAGCATACGTTCGCATTCGACGGTATGAGCGAAACATGGCGCGGATCAAGCCGCTCACGCCGGCAGACACACTCGAATTCGACCAATACTGCGCGAACCTTGGCATCGAACTCGTGCCGTCAGTCTCCACATTCGGCCACCAATACGTGGCGATGCGCACGCAGGAACTGCGCGAACTTGGCGAATTCCCCGAAGACGCAGACCGGCCGTTCAGCTTCATCGAACGCATGAGGCACCACACACTCAACGTCGCCGACGATCGAGCGTTCGCGTTCTCCACGCAACTGGTCGACTCGTACCTGCAACTCTTCCGCACGAAGCGGTTTAATATCTGCGCAGACGAAACCTTCGACCTCGGCAAAGGCCAATCGAAGCAGGAAGCGCAACGTGTGGGCGTCGCAACGCTGTACGCAACATACGTGGGCAAACTCTGCGAACACCTGTCCCAGCAAGGCCACGAGCCCATGTTCTGGGGAGACATCGCCATCGAAATGCCGGAAATCCTTGAAACCCTGCCGAACAATGTCACCCTGCTGAACTGGCAGTACGAACCGGAAGCGACCGATGAGAAAATCCAACTTGTGGCGAAAGCCGGAGCCAAACAAATCGTATGCCCGGCCGTATGGGGGTGGAATGCGCTGCTGCCGCGCATCGACGATGCGTGGAACAACATCGCACGCATCGCGCGCTACGGCATCGACTGCGGTGCGGAAGGCATGCTCGTCACCGATTGGGGAGATTTTGGGCATGTCAACGGATCCGCGCATGGCCGTGCCCGGCATGATATTCGGTGCGCAATATGCGTGGAAATCCCTGCCGGAGATACTGCCGAAAATGATTTGCTTGAGCGTATTTCGCGCGTCGAATATGGCGATTGCAGCGCACGATTCGTTGCATTGCTTCGTAACGCTTCCGCGCAAGCCGTATTCACTTGGCGTGAGCTTGTGGAATATCTCGAATTGGATGACGGCACGGGAAACTGCAATACCGATGTTGCGCAAACCATTCCCTGCCTGGCCGATCGCTTGGTTGATCATTTATCTGACTATGGAAACGCAATGACTGTGCGTGAAGCACGCAATCGCATGATGCGCAATATGGCAACGACAATCGAACGAATTCCGCAAGCCAATCGTGCATTGCAACAATGCATGGTCGACATCGCGCCGATTGCGGCACATATGGGAAATCCGGGCATTACTGCTGCCGTACGCATCGCCATGGAAGGGCAGCTGCTGCTCAATCGAGTGGGATTCGCGCTCGCCGAAGCACATGACGTGCGTGATGCGCATGACGCTGGCGATTGGCGGCCTTCCGATTATCGTGCGCTGGCGCGCGAGCTCGAATGCTGGTGCGAGGCCTATGCGAAGGAATGGAACGCGACAAGCCAACCGTCGGAACTGCATCGCATTCAGGAAACCGTGTGGAAAGCAGCCGACGAGCTTCGCCGAATCAGCAAATAAATCATCAAACAAATCCTCAAGAAATCAGCAAAACGAAAAACGTCAATCCAATGCCAATGAAAGGAACATCATGACCGAAGTCATCATCGTGAAAAACGAGCGCGAAGCAGGCGATATTTACGGCCGTTCAGTCGCCGATCTCATCAAAACCAAGCCGAATGCGGTGCTGGGACTGGCAACCGGATCCAGTCCGCTCGCCGCATACCAGTCGCTCGCACGCATTGTGCACAGCGAGCATATTGACGTATCGCAGGTGCGTGGTTTCGCATTGGACGAATATTTGGGATTGCCGCTTGATCACCCGCAGTCATATCATTCCACCATTCACCGCACGGTCGTGGAACCGCTTGGACTGAACCCTGATTTGGTGCACGTGCCTGGTGACGTGCTCGACGGGGCGCCGCTGAGCGACGGCGAACGCATTGCGGCTGCCGGCCCCGCCTACGATAAGGCAATCGAAGAGGCCGGTGGCATAGATGTGCAGATTCTGGGCATTGGCACGGATGGGCATGTGGGCTTCAATGAGCCGGGATCGTCGCTTGCTTCCGGCACGCGCGTCAAAACGTTGGTTGAGCAGACGCGCATCGATAACGCCCGATTCTTTGACGACGACATCGACAAGGTGCCTACGCATTGCATCACGCAGGGTATCGGCACGATTCTCAAAGCCCGCCACTTGGTGCTGCTTGCCTTCGGTTCGGGCAAGGCCGAGGCTGTGGCCGAAACGGTGGAGGGCGGTGTGAGTGCGTTCTGCCCGGCGTCCGCGCTGCAAATGCATCCGCACGCCACCATCATTGTGGACGAGGAGGCCGCGAGCCGCCTGCGTCACAAGGACTACTACCGTTACGCCTACGCCCACAAGCCCGCCTGGCAGCACATCTGATTGCTGCTCCGCAGTCGGTGTCCGCTAGCGTCCGGATTCTTCCACTCGCTGGAACATTCTGGACGTTTTTCGGCCTTCCAGCGGGAGGATTCCTCCACTCGCTGGAAGGTTTTGGGCAGTACGGGGGGTGTTTGGCAGTCCAGATTCCTCCACTGACTGGAGGAATTGGGACTCTGAGGTGGCTGTTAGCGGGAGGATTTCTCCACTGACTGGAAAGATTGGGTTGCTGATGGGCTTGTCAGCGGGGTAATTCTTCCACTGAATGGAAGAATTGGATGCTAATTGAGGAATATGGCTGGGAGTGAATTGGAAGGTATGAAGATGGAACAGTCTCGTGAGCGGTTTGCGAATGAGGTGGACGTTGCGTTGGCGCAGCCGGCCAGTCCGTTTGCGATTCGCAATGCGCGCAAAGTCGATGCGCGAGGTGTTGCGGAACATTATTGGCTGGTTTCCGATGGTAGCGCGATTATTGCGACTGGGAATCGGGACGCTGATTTTGCTGCGGCTTGCGCAAGCGTCGGTTTGGATGCCGATGCTGATTCCGATTCGGTCAGTTCGGCTGATTCCGGCAATGCCATGACCGGTTCGGCCGGTTCCGTAACCGACGCTGCAGGTCGCATGATGACTCCCGGTTATGTCGACATTCATGCGCACGGTTCGTGGGGCAGTTCCTTCGATGATGGCGTGCAGGGCATACGTTTGGCTCGCGCGGGTCACATGATGCACGGCACCACCCGCCAAGTGCTCAGTTTGATCACCAATCCGCTTGACGTGATGTGCGCCAATCTCGAAACCGTGCACGGCATGATGAGCGCCCGCCCTGACATTCTCGGCGCGCATCTGGAAGGACCGTTCCTTGCGCTGTCTCGCAAGGGTGCGCATGATCCGGAATGTTTGAAGGATCCGGTTCCCGAATATGTTGATCGGCTTTTGCAAGCGGCAGGCGGCTGTCTGCGTCAGATCACCATCGCCCCCGAATTGCCGCACGGCATTGATGCGATTCGTCGCTTCGCGGCGGCCGGAGTGGTTCCTGCGGTAGGACATTGCGATGCCGATTATGCGACCGCTCGCAAGGGTTTCGACGCGGGCGCGGGCATTATGACGCACATGTTCAATGCGATGAATGGCTTGCATCATCGCGAGCCTGGTCCAATTCCGGCTGCTGTTGAGGATCCACGCGTCACTATCGAGTTGATCAATGATGGTTTTCATGTGCAGAATCCGATGGTGCGTTTGGGATTTGGTTTCGCACCGCATCGCACGGCATTCGTGACTGATGCCATGGCTGCTACCGACTGCCCGGACGGTCATTATCTGCTGGGTGCGTTGGATGTGGATGTGATCGATGGTCACGCTCGGCTCGTGTCGAATGGTGCGATTGCCGGTTCCACGCTGACGTTGGAAAAGGCTGTTCAGCGTGCGGTGCTCGAATTGGGATTCACGCCCGCCGACGCGGTGGAGGCCGCCACGTTGACTCCGGCCAAAAGCATTCGGTTTCGACCGCGCGAACCCGGTCACCAAGCAACCTCTCGGTCTGCTTGCTCCCGGCTACGCTGCCGACGTGCTTCTGCTCGATCCCGCCACCTGGTCCGTCACCCACGTCTGGTGTGACGCTCGCCCTCTCCGCTAAGGTGAGATTACTGAAGCGAGATTACTGAAGCACAATTGCAGGGCCGGCTCCGCAACAGGATGCCGGCCCTTGCAGTATCTCAAGTTTTTATATTTAGTCTTGCGGGATGAAGCTGTCGCGTGCGACGAGACTGGTGGAGATTCGCATATGCTGGCTGATTTTGCGGTCGGCGGTCAGCGCTTCGGCAAGCATAAGCACCGCGGCTTTCGCAAGCTCGTCCTGGCTAATGTCGTACGACGACAATGCGGGAGACGTGTATTTTGCGATCTCCTGATTGTTGATGCTGATCACTTTGATATCTCGCGGCACCATCACATTTTCGGTGGCAAATGCCTGCAGCACGCCAACCGCCAACGGATCGGCTGCGACGATTACCGCGTCGGGCAGATCGTCCGCATGATCCTGCACCAACTGACGCCCCTGCAAACGGCCGTTTTCCACAGTGAACGGGCCGTCCGCATACACCAATCCTTGCGCATCCAATCCCAAGCGCAACGCCCAATTGCGGAATGCGAACGTACGAATATCTTCCGGATATTCATGCTTGCCCATAATGTTGCCCAAGCCGCCAATGAAGCCGATCCGAGAGCAACCCGACCCCATAAGCGCGTCGATCGCATCCAATATGGTTTGTTCCAAATCCGGCTGTACCGAATCGAACAATGCCGGCGCAGGATTGATGTCGATGAATACGCCGTGGGGGAGCTTCTTATGCAAGCGGTGAAGCGTCTTGTGATTTAGTGGGGACGGGCCGATCGAAATAAATCCCGCGTATTTATCGGCATCGGCGATCAGCGAATCCACGTCCTCGTGCATGGTCACGTTCATACGCTGCTCTTCGGCATGCTTGACGAGCACTTCGCGCAGCTCGTCGAAATACGCGTCCTGCAAGCCCTTGTCGGGTACGACATTGTCGAGAATCGCAACATCCTGCGGAATGGTGATGCGCTGGTATTGCGGTACGTTCTTGTATCCCATTTCCAGACTGGCGTTTAGAATCTTCTCGCGGGTGGAATCCTTCACCGAAAAAGTGGGATCGTCCTTCAAAACCCTGGAAACAGTGGCTTGGGAGAAACCTACCCGTTTCGCTATCTCTCTGATAGTGGCCATGTGAATCCTCCTCAAAGCCATCGTTGGCTAAACACGTTTACTAATTAATTTAGCACACATGCTCCCATCTCGCCATATTTCCTCCAAGCGTTTCACGAGATGAAGCAATCGTGCGACAAACGAGACTCCTCTTTACTCAGCTTGCCTCGGGGTGGCTTCGGGCAATGAAGTGCCCATGGTTTCGAGGCGCATGAGGAACTCGTTGGCGCTCATGGCGTTGCTCAACAGCGTGCCCTCGGCGAGCGTGCCTCCGATGGAACGGATGAACTCAACCTGGTCCAGGGACTCCACGCCATCGAACACCACATGGAACGCATCGTTATCGCGCGAAATCTCGAGCGTGCGCTGCATGATCTGCTTTGCGCGAGGCGTACGGAAATCGCGAACCACCGTCTTGTCGAATCGTGCGAAATCCAATGGCAGATGCGCGAACGCGGCAACCTCCGAATACGTGGTGCCAGCATTGGTCAAACCCAACTCGACGTTCGGCAAAGCGGCAAGAGCGGCAACCTCATCATCAACTTCATCATGCACCACATGAATGGCATGCGATCCCAACTGCAGGCCGAAACGCAGCTGTGGCTGCTCATGAGTCAACTGCTCCAAGCGCTCGTGAAGATGGACGTGCCTAATTCCGAACCATTCATGCAAATGTCCACAATATCCAATTCGGGTGCCACCTTGCGGAATGCGGTCATGTCTTTCACGCAGGTTTCCAGCACGTCGAGCGTCAGCTGCACGCTCATGTTGAGACGATGCGCTTCAGCCGTTACGAAATACGGTGCCAGCGTACGGCCCTTCGCGTCATGCACGCGCACAATCGTATCCAGCGAAGTGATACGTTTCGTATTCACATCGAAAATCGGCTGGTAGAGCACGGAAATCGTATTGTCTTCGATCGCATGGCGAAGCACGTCGGAAGCGTTGAAATAGTCTCCCGAACCATTCTGCGCGGCGAGCGTGGACGTCATGCCGTCGACTACGGGCAGATTGGAGCTCTCCGACTCGTAGATGTGCGCGTTCGCATCGGCGAGGAGCACGGAGAAGCCGTCTGTCGCATTCGAGAACGAAATGCTGCTCGATACGTCCACGGAAACCTCGCCTTCTTCGGTGTATACCGGCATGACGGCAAGATTGCGCATGCGCGTGGCCAACTCCTCCACATCGCTGGTTGACGTCACATCGGTTACGATCATGGCGAATTCCGCGCCGTTCACGCGCGAAAGCGTGGCGTTTCCCGGCAGCAGCTGGCTTAAACGCATGCCCACGGATCGCAGCACGGCATTGCCGATTTTGCGTCCATAATGTTCGTTGACGGTGCGCAAATGCTCCACGCCGAAATACACCACGGCAACCAGATTATGCACATTCTCGGTCTGCAGACTCTTCAAATGTCCGATGAACGCACGATACGTGAGTGCGCCGGTCAGCGTATCCGTTTCCGATTCGGTGCGTAGCAGCGTCACTTCCTTGTTCACGCGTAACGATTCGGTAAGCACTTCGCCGCAGGTGAGCAATATCGTCTCGTCGGTCGACATGAACGGACGATTCCAAATACTGCGTTCCATCGCGAGATAATACTGTCGCGAGCCGGTGGAAATAGGCGCGGAATAGCGGTAGGAATACCCTCTTTTATCAAGATTGTTTGCATTGCTGATGAAACAGCGCATGCGGGTGAGGCCACGATTGATGCGTCTTACGACGGTCTCTTCCGGCACTTGATTCGGCAACGGCAGCGCGTCGCTCACATTCGCTATGCATTTCAACGCACTTCGGGATCGCGTGAGCCGGCTCATCGTATCGACCGTCATCAGCAACAGCGAGTAGGCGATCAGTGCCGGCATGAACACGGAAAGCACGGTGGCAGTATCCGAGCCAATATTGGCGAACTCCAGAATTTCAGGAATCCACACAATCGCCATCAAATCAGCCAAAGCCATGGCAAGAATGTGAGACAGCGAATACTCGCGCATGGCTTTACGAATTGGAATTTGTACAAAAAAAGAACGTTACAATATCACAAATCAATCGAATAATCGGCACTGCAACAGTCATAATCAGTAATGGCAGCAACCAATGCTGGAATTGATAAGGATTAATCGCAGCATTGACGGAATTCTGGCTGATGATAATTGACAGTACGTGAGAAGTGTTCGCAAATAATATTTTGATCAGTGGGATTGGCGCAAGCGTGGTTCCGGCGCGAAGAATGCCGATTTTCAGACTGCGTGCGGTGATGATCGACGTGATGATGGTAACGATGATCAGGAACATGGCCACGTCGGGAAAATAGCCGGTTACCAGCAGTATGACGGTCAACGGTGGCAGCACGGTGTGTTCGGCGGCAACGCGATACGACGAACGCTTTTTGTGGTAGATCAGGCACAGCAGAAAACACAGCGACCATATGCAGATGCGCGCAGGGTCTTCCATAAGTTGCTGCACGCCTTCCTGTGCATGGAATGCGATTGCGGCCGCAATGCACAACGCATAGATGATGGCCAGAATGGTGAGTCTGGCTGGTTTTCTGATGCCGTCTTTTGGCTGGCTGCCGGTGGCTGCCTGATGCTTTGATTGCTTCGATGTCATGATTGCCTGATTTCGTTCCCCTGTTGCGTGCCGCTTTTACTGAAAAGTAGCGACTGCCTTGTGTTCCTGCCTTGTATTGTGTCTGTGGTTGCGTCTCGCTGCGGCAAGCGTTTATAACACCGGTCCGATGATGCGCCACGGTGCGTTCGTGCCTTCCTCGGCGCTGTCCGGCTGCTCGTTTTCGTTGTTGCCCAACGATTCGTAGATATTGCCGTTCCAGATCACCTTGTCGCCTTGCTTGTACAGTACTCCCGGTTCCCACGTGGGGTAGGCCTGCTGCGAGGAATTCCAGCTGGCATTGTCGAAGTCGACGAGCGTGCCCGGCGTGCCTCGGAATCCTGACCCCAATGTGGTGGCGAATTCGCCGTCCGTCTGTTTCATGCCGCTGCAGAACGTTTTGAGCGTGTTGGTGTTCGTATAGTTTTCGCCGCATTGCTGGTCGCGGTTCAGCGACCACATGCTTAAGTGGCCCAGGCTTGTTTCCAGTGCGAACGTGTTGATTTCGCGCGCATTGTCGAGCGTGAAATACTCGTTTTTGGTATCGTTCTGGCCGATGAGCACGGTGGCTCCCAACAGCTCCCAGATCTGATGGTCGCTGAAGAGTTTGCCGCGACTGTACAGCAACGTTTTATATTGCGCGTGGGCCGCGTTCAGCGAACTTTTGATCAGCGTGGATTGCGTGATCGACGTGGACGCCACGTTAGAAATCCATGGTCATGAGATTCACGGTGGATAGCGTCACGCCGGCATCCAGAAACGCGTTCACGGTTTGCATTCCTTGCGTTGTAAGACCTTTCGCGTCGGCCGGAAGCGTCAAACTGATGATCAGATCGTGACTGGTATCGTCTTTCCCTTTGTTTTTGGCTTTTTCGTTGGCGATGAGTTTTGCCACGGCTTGCGCTCGCCGGGTTGCGGTTTCGCTGTACCCGTCGAGATTCGAGTTTTCGATGTCGAAGTCGAGCGAGGTGATGTGATAGCGGTCGATCACCTGTTGGTATGCGTCGGCAAGGGAATCGACGTCGGAACATGCGCTGGCAAGTTCGGTGCCGTTCTGCCCGCCGAAGCTGACGGTTACCGTGCGATCGGTTTTGTAGGTTTGCGCGATACGGCTGTCGAGATCGAGCGTGGAGGCCGCTTCGTCGAGCGTGTAGTAGCCGCCCCAGCTTGGCTGGCAGCCGTCGCCGGCGGTGACGAATCCGAGAATCACATTCCGGTAGACGTTGCCTACCTTGGATTCGAACTCGTATGAGGGTGTTGCGGTCACGTCCACATAGCCGCCGAACCAGGGTTCCGGCAATTTCTTAGCCGCCGTTCGCGTGAACGTGATCCACGACCATGTGCCGGCCGCGACGAGCGCGATGCACAGTATCGCTATGAACAGTCGGAGGAAGGAAAATCGTCTTCCTGGAAACAGGGGTTTCATCATTCCCTTTCGAAATCGTCAGGTCACCAATGCTGATGGGGACATTGGGGCGTCTAGCAGGCTGTGTCCCGCTGGGCTTCAGTGCATATGCGGGGGATTTTACGGGGGATTAAGCTTTCCTCTCGTGCGCTGTTTTTCTTATATCTCGCTTACAGTTAGGGAGTGTAGTCTGTGGCTAGTACGACGATTTCAACAGTGATGTATGGTTTATGCAGGTGAGGCAGCGCTGATAAGGCAAAGGGGGTATATGGTGGCAAAAATAGGGGATTTTGACGGCGATGACCGCAGGCACCAGTGGGGTGCTGAAACCTCCACGCAACCGCTTGCGATCATGCATGCCAAGCCTTCGCCAACGCGCGTTGTGCGTGGTTACGTTGCCATCATCTGCACGGTTGTTTCATGGCTGATCTACATGATCACGATGATTCTGTCGTTGTTCGTCAACAATCCTTCACTCACGTTACGTTTCGTGGTTGAAGGCGTGCTGTACATGACGATTGTGACCACGCTGATTTTCAGCGCGCTCGTCTACTTGACCACACGGCAAGGGGCGCTATACCGTTTCATGCGGCATGAACGCGTGCCTCGGGCGATGCTCGACGACCATTTCGCACACAACTACGATAAGGGAATCACAGTGCTGATTCCTTCGTACGTGGAACAGCCGAAAGTCGTCGAAAAAAACGATCTGGTCGGCGGCGTTGCAGGAATTTCCCGACCTTGCAGTCGTACTCCTAATCGATGATCCTCCGCATCCTAAAAATGATGAAGCGCGAGCGATTCTCAAAGCAAGCCGCGAACTCATGCCGAAAGTATTGGCCGAATTGGCGGCACCTGCGGAACGTTTCATCAAAGCGCGCGACGAAACCGTTGCGGCGCTCGCCGATCAGATGGACGCAAGGCGTAGTGTGGTCGCACGCTGTGCGGAAGACTATCGTGCGGCCGCGCAATGGTTGGAGCACAAGGCCGACACATGGCTGGTCGAGATCATACCGACGATTTCTTCTGCGACCAGGTATTGCGCGGTCTTGCACGCGACCTGCGTTTGACGGAACAGGCGTTGAACGAATCGATCACCCTGCAGCAGCATGTCGACGCGAATCGCATTCTGCAACTGTACGAACGTTTGGTACGCATTTTCACCGCAAAAGGATGGTCGTTCGAACGCAAGCTGTATGCGTCGACCTCCCGTGAAGGCAACAAAGCCATGAATCTGAATTCGTTCATCGGATTGATGGGCCACTCGCTCAAGCGCGTGGAAACGTCGGACGGGGTGATTCTGCGTGACGTGCGCGAGGGAGAATCTCCCGATTTCGTGATGCGCAATTCCGAATACGTGCTGACGTTGGACGCCGATTCCATGCTGTTGCGCGACTACTGCCTGCGCTTGGTGTACCAGATGGAACAGCCCGGCAATGAGCGCGTGG
>ENA-OQED01000300-OQED01000300.1-human-gut-metagenome-genome-assembly--contig:-NODE-300-length-20426-cov-1.363023_pt1 | contig 20426 bp, 23 predicted proteins | sample MGYA00242790_ERZ504625 | MGnify/ENA primary metagenome ERZ504625 (study PRJEB26092, sample SAMD00036345) | human gut metagenome | host: Homo sapiens | study: EMG produced TPA metagenomics assembly of...
CGCCGTGCTGGAATTTATAAAGTCCCCGCATTATAATCTTTTGGCGAAAGATACGCCGCAGATCTATTTTACCGGCAACAGTATCAGCTCCACCGCGCTGAGCGAGCTGCTCGCGCTGTGTGAGGGCAAGGACGTCTCTGTTAACGTCATTTCCAAATCCGGCACAACCACGGAGCCTGCGGTGGCATTTCGTGTGTTCCGCGAGCTGCTGGAGAAAAAATATGGCAAGGAAGCTGCCGCAAAGCGCATCTATGCCACGACCGACCGCGCGCGCGGCACGCTCAAGGAATTTGCCGACCAGGCCGGCTATGAAACCTTTGTTGTGCCGGATGATGTGGGCGGTCGCTATTCTGTGCTCACAGCTGTGGGATTATTGCCGATTGCGGTCAGCGGCACGGATATCGAAGCGCTTATGGCAGGCGCGCAGGATGCCCAAAAAGCTTTGATGGAACCTGATCTGATGAAAAACGACTGCTACCGCTATGCCGCATGGCGCAACCTGCTTTATCGCCAGGGCAAAAAGATTGAGATGATGGTCAGCTACGAGCCGGCCTATCAAATGATGAACGAGTGGTTTAAGCAGCTGTTTGGCGAGAGCGAGGGTAAGGAGGGCAAGGGGATTTTCCCGGCCTCCGCGATCTTCTCAACCGATCTGCATTCGCTCGGCCAGTATATCCAGCAAGGGGAGCGCGAGCTGTTTGAAACGGTGGTCCGTTTTCAGAAACCGCGCGCTGAGCTCGTGATTGCAGAGGATGCGGAGAATGTGGACGGATTAAACTTCCTCGCGGGCAAAACGATGGATTTTGTCAACAGCAAGGCTTTTGAAGGCACGATCCTCGCCCATACGGACGGCGGCGTACCGAACCTTGTTTTGGAAGCAGAGGATATGAGCGAGCATACGCTCGGCTATCTGATTTATTTCCTAGAGAAGGCTTGCGCTGTTTCTGGCTATCTGCTCGGCGTTAACCCCTTCGATCAGCCAGGTGTGGAAAGCTATAAAAAGAATATGTTCGCCCTTCTGGGCAAGCCCGGCTATGAGGCGCAGCGCGCCGAGTTGGAGGCACGCCTGAAAAGCCACTGATATTTCGTTGATTGCCGCCATTGGCGGACATTAAATACACAGGAGGAGATTATAATGATATCTCTGATTATTGGGCATAAGGGTTCCGGAAAGACAAAGCATCTCATCCAGATGGTCAATGAGGCCGTCGAGAGCTCCAAGGGCAATGTGGTCTGCGTAGAGAAGGAAACCAAGCTCACTTATGATGTCAACTACCGTGCGCGGCTTGTTGCAACGGATTACTTCGGCGTAGAAGGCTTCGATGCGTTCTATGGCTTTTTGAGTGGTATTTGTGCGGGCGATCATGATATCACCCATATTATGATCGACGCGACGTTCCGCATCTGCGGGCGTGATTATGAGGCGCTGGCCGACTTTATGGAGAAGGTGAAAAAACTTTCAGACCTAACGGAAGTAGAATTTGTCTTTACAATCTCCACTGATGAGTCGGATCTGCCGAAGCGTATCTTTGATGTTTGTCAGAAGGTATAATATTGATGATGAAGTGGAGCCGGTGACTAAACGAGGCCTACCGTGATTACACGGAATAAAGGAATGCGCACTGCTCATGGGAGCAGGCGGTTACTGGTTGCTTTGAATGCTGTTGGATAAATTGAGTCCGCCGCCGGCCGTTCTGACCGGCGGCGGTTTTCAGAATCATTGGAGGGCAGCGCCCGTGAACAAGGAAAAACAATGCCGCGAAAGGGCTCTAGATACATGCTGTCTACGTTCTTAGGTCCGGCTGGCGTCAGTTAGCCGAACCCTGTGGCCTTGCTACCCGGTTGGCCGTTGCACCATGTTTCCTGATGCTTTGAAAAAGCGCGAAAAAGCCCTGTTTTTCCCCTGATTTTGCCCGAATCAGGTCTTGACAAACGATTTACAGCGGGATATAATTATTCGTGCGCTATATTTGAGGTGGAGTATGTTAATTGAACTCGAAAACCTGTTTGAAAATGAAGGCGAAAGGCTGCTGATTGATCAATCCTTTGATTTTTCAGGTGAAGAGCTGAATGGCGTGCGCCCCTTCGTATCTCCCGTCAAGGTAAAAGGCGAGGTTCGCAACCGTGCAGGTATTGTTTCGCTGCATGCGCGCGCAGCTTTTGTATTCAGCGCGCCGTGCGACCGCTGTGCGGCGGAAACCCGGCGGGACATGCTGGTGCCTCTGGAGCATGTGCTGGTGACGCATCTTGATGAAGAGGATACTGGCGAATTCATTGTCGTAGAAGGCATGCGCTTGGATTTGACCGCCTTAGTGCGGGAGGATCTCTTACTCGCCCTGCCGGCGAAGTTTTTGTGCAGGGAGGATTGCAAGGGCCTTTGCCCGATATGCGGCAAGAATCTCAATGACGGCTCCTGCAGCTGCAAAAAGCCGATCGATCCACGTTTGGAGGCTTTGCGTCAGCTTTTGGATCAATAATCAGAACATGTTCTTTACAGCAAGCTTAAGGAGGTGCTGACATGGCGGTACCAAAGAGAAGAGTTTCCAAGGCAAGAAGGGATAAGCGCCGCTCCAACGTCTGGAAGATGGATGCTCCGGAGCTCGTGAAGTGCCCGAACTGCGGTGAGTATAAGCGGCCGCACCGGATTTGCCAGAGCTGCGGCTTCTACAAAGGTAAGGAAATCGTAAAGAAGGACGCTTAAGGGCCCTTTGAAGCGAGTTTGCACGCCACACGGGAAGAAAGGTAGAGGAGGGGTTTTCCTTCTCTACTTTTTTCTTTTTTGCCTATCATTTGCGTTTTTTATGTTTATGAGCTTAAGGGGGTGCGGCAGATGGCCGTGACGATAGCTGCTGTGAAGCCGAAATCCATCTGTTTTCGCCATGGCGTGCGGGCTGGTGAGATGTTAATGCAGATCAACGGCCATGAGATTGTCGATATCCTCGATTATCAATTTTATGCCACCGAGCGAAGGCTGACCCTCACGCTGCGCAGCACGGGGGGAAAACACCGGGAGATCAGGATCAAAAAGGATGAATATGAGGATTTGGGCCTCACCTTTGACACCTATCTGATGGACAGGCAGCGCCACTGTGCGAATAAGTGCGTGTTCTGCTTTATCGATCAGCTCCCCAAAGGGATGCGGGAAAGCCTTTATTTTAAGGATGATGATTCGCGCCTTTCCTTCCTCTTTGGCAATTATGTAACGCTGACCAACCTCTCTGAACGGGAAGTGGAACGCATCATCCAGATGCATATCAGCCCTGTCAATATCTCGGTGCACACCATGAACCCGGATCTCCGTGTCAAAATGATGAAAAACCCGCGTGCCGGGGAGTCACTTCAAATCATAAAGCGGTTCGCGGATGCGGGGATCAAGATGAATACCCAGCTTGTGCTATGCCCTGGGTTAAACGATGGGGACGAGCTTTATACAGCTTGACAGAGCTGGGCAAGCTATATCCGGCGGTGCAGAGCATTGCCGCCGTGCCTCTGGGCATGACGAAATACCGCGAGGGCTTAGCAGAACTCGCGCCGTATACGCGAGAAGGCGCCGCGGCGGTTGTGGATATCATTGATGATTTTGCCGCGCATTTTCTCTATTTTAAGGGGACACGCCTCGCCTTTGCGGCGGATGAGTTTTACCTCAAGGCCGGGCGGGAAATCCCATCACCTGAGGCCTATGAAGAGTTTGCACAGCTGGAAAACGGCGTCGGCCTTTGGGCGCTTTTAAAAGATGAATTTTATGCTGCGCTGCGCAGGATGGAGCCTGACGATTTCCCTAAGAAGCCGCGCCGGGTAGCGCTTGCAACGGGGCAAGCGGCTTTTCCGCTGCTTGCGGAGCTGGTGGCTGCTGCGCAGGAGCAATGCCCAGCGCTCATTGCGCAGGTGTATGCAGTGCGCAATGATTTCTTTGGGGAATCGATCACGGTGGCGGGTTTGCTCACCGGGCAGGATTTGATTGCCCAGCTAAAGGGGAAACCACTTGGGGAGAAGCTGTTGATTCCCGCTGTGATGCTGCGCCGGGAGGGCGACCTGTTTTTGGATGACTTATCGCCTGCGGATGCGGAAAAGGAGCTGGGCGTGCCGGTTACGCCCGTGCCGAACGATGGCGGAGAGCTGTTGGACGCTCTGCTGGGCCTCCAAGCATAAGCGCCGGAACCGGCCCAATCAGAAAGGATTGATGATATGGCGAAACCTGTTGTTGCGATTGTGGGGAGGCCGAATGTTGGGAAATCCACCCTATTTAATAAGCTGGTGGGCAAGCGGCTCTCCATTGTTGACGATACGCCGGGCGTAACGCGTGACCGGATTTATGGCGACTGTGAGTGGCTTGGTCACAACTTGTTGCTCGTCGACACGGGCGGCATTGAACCGCGCGCAGATGATGTGATTCTCTCCCAAATGCGCAGGCAGGCGCAGTTGGCGATTGAGAGCGCGGATGTGATCGTGTTGGTCACAGATTTGCGCTCCGGCGTTGTGGCGACGGATGCGGAGGTTGCCGCCATGCTGCAAAAAAGCGGCAAACCGGTGGTGCTCTGCGTGAACAAATGCGATTCCATCGGCGCGCCGCCGCTTGATTTTTATGAGTTTTATAACTTGGGGTTGGGCGACCCAATCGCTGTTTCCGCCGCGCATGGCCATGGCACGGGCGATTTGCTGGATGCCGTGCTTGCCCATCTCCCGTCCGAACGGGAAGAGGAGGAGGAAGACGACGCGATCAAGGTGGCTGTGATCGGCAAGCCAAATGTGGGGAAATCCTCGCTTGTCAACGCCATTGCGGGAGAAGAGCGCGTGATCGTATCCAATATCGCAGGCACCACGCGCGATGCAACGGATACGCTGATCGAAAACAGCCATGGTAAGTTCGTTTTTATTGATACGGCTGGCCTCAGGCGCAAAAGCCGCGTAGATGATACGATTGAAAAATACAGCGTCCTGCGTGCGCGCATGGCGGTGGAGCGCGCGAGCGTGTGCGTGATCATGATCGATGCGCAGGAGGGCTTCACGGAGCAGGATTCCAAGGTCGCCGGCATTGCGCATGAGCAGGGAAAAGCGTGCATTATCGCAGTGAATAAATGGGATGCGGTTGAGAAAGATGGCCGCACAATGGACACCTTCCGCAAGAAGCTGATGCAGGATTTTTCCTTTATGTCTTATGCGCCGATCATCTTTATTTCCGCTAAAACGGGGCAGAGGATTGATCGGCTGTTTGAGCTGATCTGCTATGTGGATGGGCAGAACGCCATGCGTATTTCAACCGGCAAGCTCAACGACGTGCTTGCCGCCGCCACGGCCAGGGTGCAGCCGCCTACGGATAAGGGCAGGCGGCTGAAAATTTATTATATGACGCAAGCTTCCACTCGCCCGCCAACCTTCGTCTGCTTTGTCAATCGCAAGGATCTGTTCCACTATAGCTACCAGCGGTATCTTGACAACCAGATCCGCGAAGTATTTGGCCTGGAGGGCACGCCGACGCGCTTCGTCATCCGTGAGCGAGAGGAAAGGAAATAGCACTCCGCCGCGCCTCGCAATAGAAACCATTTGACCATGGGTTATAAAACGAGGGGCTGCTGCAAACAACTTGGTAGTTTGCAGCAGCCCCTCGTGCGGCTATCAATGGCCGAATGGAGTCAGCTATCTGTTTCCTGCTCCCGCTCCGCCTTTAGCATCCGGTATCCAACGCCGATATGCGTTTGGATGTACTGTGGGGAGGAAGGGTCGCTTTCGATTTTTTTGCGCAGCGTTGCCATGAAAACGCGCAGTGAGGCAACGTCATTGTCCCACGAGCTGCCCCAGATTTCCTTTGTGATAAAAGTATGTGTCAACACCTTGCCCACGTTTTTGGAGAGCAGACATAAAAGCTTATATTCAATCGGGGTTAGGTGTAGTTCACGGCCCTCCAAATAGACACAGCCAGCCGCATAATCGATTTTTAGGCCGCCATTGAGAAACACAGAAGGCTCTGCACCGGAACGGCTCTGCATAAAGCTCAGGCGCCGCAGCGTCACGCGCAGGCGGGCGAGCAGTTCTTCTACGGAAAATGGTTTGGTCAGGTAATCATCCGCCCCAGCGTCCAGCGCGTCGATCTTATCTGTATCTTCACTTCTAGCGCTGATAACGATGATCGGCATATTCGACCACGTCCGGATTTTATGGATTACCTCAATGCCGTCCAAATCCGGCAGGCCCAAATCAAGCAAAACGATATCAGGGTTGTGGGAAGAAGCCTCCACAATCGCGGCCTGACCGGTGGGCGCGATGTGGAATCGGTAATCATGTGTTTCGAGCGTTGTGGTAATCAGGTTTCGCACAGCGGTGTCGTCTTCCACAACTAAAATCAATGGTTTATGCATGAAGCGTGACCTCCTCGGCAGGTAGTGTAAAGCGGAAAATAGTACCGGATGGCTGATTGTCTGCAACCGAAATTTCTCCGCCGTGTGCGTTGATAATGGATTTGCATAGGGCAAGCCCTAACCCAAGGCTCCGGCGGCTGTCGGCGGAATGTGCGCCCGCCGTATAGAACATATCGAAGATTCGGGGCTTTGCGTCGTCCGGGATGCCTGGGCCGTCATCCGCGATTTCAACAGCGGCCCACTTGCCCTCTTTTCTGGTGGTAATTGTGATGGTTGAACCCTTTGGCGTGTATTTGACGGCATTGTCCACAATATTGATGATAACCTGCACAATGAGCCGTGCATCCATTTTGGCCAGCAAAAAGTCCTCCTGCTGCCTTATAATGATGTGGTGCTCCGCGCTTTGCCGGCTGATGTGGCGCACTGCTTCCGCAACGGCCTCATCCACCAGCTCCGCCGTCAATTTCAGCTGCATTGTACCGTCTTCAATCCGGGTGACGGAGAGCAGGTTTTCCACAAGGTTAATGAGCCAAAGGGAATCGTCGTAGATCGCGGTATAGAGCTGTTTGCATTTTTCCGTCCCCAGGCCTTCTCCGTTTGCCATCAGAACCCCGGCGTTGCCGGAAATGGAGGTCAGCGGCGTGCGCAGATCGTGGGAGATGGAGCGCAGGAGATTGGCGCGCAGTTGCTCGTTTTTGCAAGAACAGCGGACTCCTCCCGTTCCCGTATAGCGCGTTCATTTTCAAGTGCGAGTGCGCATTCCCCGAGGATGGACAGGACAATGCTGTTTTCAAAGGAGTACGAGAGGCGCTCGCCGGCCAGGCCGATGCCGACCACGCCATATACCATATCGCTCACCCGCACAGCAAGGTAAAGGCATTTTGCGCTGCCCAGCGTATCTGTTGTGGCTCCTGCGCGCTTGTTGTTTTTGTGCACCCAGGCGGCGACCGCTTGCTCGTTGGGCAGGATGTAATCCTCCGTTGTAGCGCCCGCATTCGCGGGAAAGAGAGCGGGCGGCAAAAGCTTGCCGTTTTCCGCTAGATAAAAAATAATAATCCTTTTTCAGGAGCTTTACGAGCTGATTTGCCGTGATGGAGACAATTTCTTCCTTTCCATTGCCCTTTTGCATGAGCTGATTGGTGTCAAAGAGGATTTTGGTACGGAAGGCGGTTTCCGCCGATTGTCGCGCGTGCCGCTTGATCTTTGTGGCGAGCGAGCTTGTGAGAAACGCGGCGACAAACATGATGAAGAAGGTAACGGGATACCCGCTGTCATAGGCGTTGAAGGTAAAGCGCGGTGCGGTAAAGAAAAAGTTGAAAACAAGGACGCTCGCCAATGAAGAGGCAAGGGAGTAAACCCGTCCCGTGGTGGCCACGGCGGTGATCAGCACGCCCAGGATATAGATCATAATGATATTTGCCTCGCTGAAGCCAAGCAGCTCGAACAGGTAGCCGATAGCCGTACAGGCCGCCAGGATCAGAAGGGTTTTCAGCAGATCAGCCCAAGAAAAATGCAGCGGCTTCGCCTGCGTACGCTTGGGGCGGCGGTATGCGGTCGTGGCTTTATCCGGGATGATATAGATATCCAGATTGGGCGCGGCGTTGGTCAGCCGCTCCGTCAGGGACGGCTTGCCAAAAAATTTTCGCCTGGCGCTCGCGCGCCCCATCACAATTTTGGAAACGCCCGAGAGCCGTGCAAATTCCGCGATCTGGAAGGCGATATCATCCCCATATACCGTTTCAATGGCCGCCCCCATCTGCTGCGCAAGGTGGATATTGCTGCGCAGCTGCTGCTTGTTTGCCTCGCTCATGGAGGCAAACTCCGGCGTTTCTACGAACAGCGCGGTTAAGCTGCCCTTGAACGCGTCCGCCATGCGGGCCGCCGTGCGAATGATTTTTGCATTGGTAGGGGAGGAGGATAGGCAGATCAGGATGTGCTCATCGGTGAAATAGCCGCTGCCGCGGGCGGATTTCACTTTCTCTGACATTTTGTTGATCCGATCCGCGCAGCGTCGCAGGGCGATCTCACGCAGTGCCGTCAGGTTTTCAATGCTAAAAAAATGCTCTAGCGCCCGATTTGCCTGCGCTTCCTGATAGATCTGCCCGGCATGAAGGCGGTCGATCAGCTCCTCCGGCTCAATATCCACCAGTTCTACCTGATCCGCATCGTCAAATAAATGGTCTGGCACACGCTCTCGCACGGTTACGCCTGTAATGGAGGCGACCATATCGTTTAAACTCTCGATGTGTTGAACGTTTACCGTTGTATATACGTCGATGCCGGCCCGCAGCAGCTCCTCCACATCCTGATAGCGCTTGCTGTGGCGGCAGCCCTCGGCGTTGGTGTGGGCAAGCTCGTCAACCAGGATGAGCTGCGGTGCGCGTTTGATCGCGCCATCCAGATCGAATTCATGCAGGGAGATGCCCTTATGGCTGACCGTGAGCGTAGGCAGCTGCTCTAGGCCGTCCAGTAGAGCCAGCGTCTGCGGGCGGGTGTGCGGCTCCACATAGCCGACGACGATATCCAATCCCCGGCGTTTTGCCGCGTGGGCAGCTTTGAGCATCGCGTAGGTTTTGCCGACGCCGGCGGCATAACCGAAAAAATTTTTAGATGCCCGCGGCTTTCAATGTTGGATTCCTTTTTGATCCGGTGCAGAATCTCATCCGGATTGGCTCGTATTTCATCCATTGTTTTACCTCTTGCATAGATGCTTTTAAGATGGTTTGCGTCTATTCTACCATACGCAATAGGCTAACCTCAGCGAAAAATGGCGTTGCCGCTTTGCGGCAGGAGGCGTTTCGCGCCGACAACCATTTTTCCAATGCTTCAAACTTTGTTTGAAGCTATTTTACCATAAAAGTGGGTTGATTACTATGTGCAGAGCGCCACGGCTACGGAATGTCGTTTTAGCATGCTGTTCCGAAAACCAACTTGATTTCTATGCGCCGCGGCGAACAGTAGGTTGCTCAATGTGCTGCTTCCCGGGGCGGCTCACTCGGGAAGAGGAGCTTGAGAAAGAGCCGCTCCGCAGCGTTGCTGCTGTCGTAGCGATAGAGAAGCCTTGCGCCGTTCTGATCTATCACATGGAATCCGCCGTTTTCATATTGAATCGAAATTTTTGCCTGGCTCAGCGCCAGCCGCAGAGATAATTCCCACGAAAAGGCAGAGACGCGCCCCTCTTGCAACGCGTTGAAGGCATCTTCAAATTCAAGAGGACTAACCCCCTCCACAAGGAAGAGCAGCCACAATTCCTTTTGCAGAGGAATTGGAAGCGCATCAAGATAACTCCCGCCCTCCTCATTAAAGGGAAGGTAGCGGTAATGGGTGTCTGCGCTGTACTGTGGCGCATCGGCAAAGAGCTGCTCCGTCAGCTGTGTGCGAGCTATGGGCAGGTAAGCCTTGCGGTAATCCATGTGCTGAAGGATTTGGCCAAACGTTACCGCCTGTGTTTCGTCTGGAAAGGTAATTTTGGCGCATAAATCGGAAATCAGATCGAAATCACGCGCAGAAACATCCTGCTTGCATAATTGCAGGTTCTCTCCGGAAAAGCGGGCAGAGAGCCTGCCTCCCTCTAGGCCGTGTACATTTCCATAGATGGAAATCGGACTTCCCTGGGAAATAAGGGCCATAACCACGCCGTATTCTTCTAAGAAGGCCTCTGCTTCAAAACAGCTGTGTTCAAAATAGGCCCAGAGAACTTTGTCGCGCGTGGCATAGAGCTGTGGGTTTATGGAAACTTCAGCGCTTACCGCATAAAGCAGGCGTACCAGCTCCGCGGCCCGGTTGACGCAAGGGATTTTTTCACCAAATAAATATCTCGTTGCCATGCGATACGTTTTTTTTGCATGCTTGCCCTCTCCATTCCATACGATAGGAAATAGCCTGCTGGAAATAAGGGAATCCAGACAGGCTATCCCAATAGGCCTTAAGATCGCATTATTTCAAGATGCCGTCCAGCCGTAAGTTGACCTCTAGGACGTTGACGGTTTTTTCTCCGAGCACACCGAGAAACCTGCCCTTTGTGCATTTTTCCACAATCGCATGCACCTCGTCCTCCGTCATGCCGTTTGCTTTCGCAAGGCGTGGCACCTGGTATTCAGCGGCGGCAGGGGAGATGTGCGGGTCCAGGCCGCTGCCGGAGCAGGTAACAAGGTCAACCGGGATGGGTTCATCGCCTTTTTCCGGATGAGCAGCACGGATTTTTTCTACCCGCTCTGCAATGGCCTGGGCATACTCTTCGCTGGCAGGCGTGAGGTTAGAAGGGATTGCGTACATCAGCATTTTGCCATCTTTATCCTTGTAGGTGGAGACGTCAATGTTCATAACACGCCCCCACATGTGCGTTTCATCTGTGTATTGCTGGCCGAGCAGCGCGGAGCCGTATTTTTTGCCATCCACTTCGATGATGCTGCCGTTTGCCTGCTCAGGGAAGATCAGCTGTGCAATCCCGGTTACAACGCCGGTGTAAAGCACGCCGCAGAGGATTGTGAAAATTAGAAAGATGAGAGCTGCCCGCGGCAAAATTGATTTGAGTGTTTTCATGAAAGACTTACCTCCAGTTTATCATGGCAGTCCTGTTTGGCCTTATGCAAGGCCGAACAGGACGAGGATCATATCAATCAGCTTGATAAAGATGAACGGAGCGATCAGCCCGCCCAGGCCGTAGATCAGCAGGTTCCTGGAAAGAAGTTTGCCTGCGGATACCTCACGGTATTTCACCCCCTTGAGCGCCAACGGGATCAATGCGATAATAATCAGCGCGTTGTAGATAATCGCCGACAGAACCGCACTGAGCGGGGATTGAAGCCCCATGATATTCAGCGCAGACAGGCCGGGATACAGCCCCATGAACAGGGCGGGGATAATGGCGAAATATTTTGCCACATCGTTGGCAATAGAGAAAGTGGTGAGGCTGCCGCGCGTCATCAGAAGCTGCTTGCCAATGCGGACGATATCAATCAGTTTCGTCGGGGAGGAATCGAGGTCAACCATATTGCCGGCCTCCTTAGCTGCCTGCGTGCCGCTGTTCATCGCCACCGCAACGTCTGCCTGCGCAAGGGCGGGGGCGTCGTTGGTGCCGTCGCCGGTCATTGCCACAAGGTGGCCCTTGCTCTGGAAGTCACGGATCATCTTCAGCTTACCCTCCGGGGTAGCCTCTGCAAGAAAGTCATCTACGCCGGCTTCGGCAGCGATGGCCGCTGCGGTCAAGGGGTTATCGCCCGTAATCATGATCGTCTTTATACCCATCTTGCGCAGATCGGCGAATTTTTCCTTTACGCCTCTTTTGATAATATCTTTGAGGTAAATCACGCCGAGGATTTTATGGTTTTTTGCTACGACTAGAGGCGTTCCGCCCTGATTGGAAATGGATTTGACCGTTCCATCGCATTCTGTGCTATAGGCGCCGCCATTCTGAAGGACATAATCGCGCATCGAGTCTGCCGCACCCTTACGGATCTCAACGCCGTCATAATCCACGCCGCTCATGCGGGTTTTCGCGCTAAAGGGGATAAAGCGCATGTTTTTATCCTCCAGCGTTCTTGCGCGGATACCGAATTTTTCCTTTGCAAGAATCACCACGCTGCGCCCCTCCGGCGTTTCATCCGCCAGAGAGGAGAGCTGGGCCGCGTCGGCCAGCTCCTCCGGCGTTGCGCCGTCCACCGGGATGAAGGCGTGTGCCTGACGGTTGCCAAGTGTGATCGTACCGGTTTTATCGAGCATCAGGATATCTACGTCGCCTGCCGCCTCGATCGCGCGGCCGCTCATGGCCAGCACGTTTGCCTGGTTGAGCCTGCTCATGCCCGCAATGCCGATTGCGGAGAGCAGCGCGCCGATCGTGGTGGGGGCAAGACATACGAGCAAGGCCACCAGAGTGGTGACGGAGGTCGGGTTTGCGATCCCGGCCTGCTTGGCGGAGAAGATGGAGTAGGTATACAGAGAGACCGTGACCAGAATAAAGATGATGGAGAGTGCCACGAGGAAGATTTGCAGCGCGATCTCATTCGGCGTTTTCTTGCGCGCCGCGCCTTCCACCATGGCGATCATCTGATCGAGGAAGCTTTCGCCCGCTTCGCTTGTAACCTCCACGACGATCCAATCCGACAGAACCGTTGTGCCGCCTGTGACTGCGCTGCGGTCGCCGCCGCTTTCGCGGATAACAGGCGCGGACTCGCCGGGTGATGGCGCTCTCATCTACGGAAGCGGCGCCTTCGATCACTTCGCCGTCCGCAGGGATCTGCTCGCCGGCTTTCACGATGACGATGTCGCCCTTTTTCAAAGAAACGGAAGAGACAACGGTGATCTCGTCCTTTTGAGCTGCGCAGGGGATTTTATGCGCGTCAACATCCTTTTTTGCAGCGCGCAGGGCGTCCGCCTGCGCTTTGCCGCGTCCCTCCGCAATGGCCTCTGCGAAGTTTGCAAACAGCACGGTAAACCAGAGGATCACTGCGATGGCGAGCGTATATCCGGAGGGAGCGTCCTTGATCCCGAACAAGGATACGATCCACAGTCCGGTGGTTAAAATGGCAGAGAGAAAGACGAGCAGCATCACAGGGTTTTTCACCTGTGTTTTGGGGTTCAGCTTGAGAATGGAATCCTTGAGCGCCCGTGCGACGATCTTTTTGTCGCGGAAGGCGCTTCTTGCTTTTGCAGCCATAAAAACACCTCCTTATGCAATGCTGCTGAAGAATTCAGCAATCGGCCCGAGTGCGAGCGCGGGGAAGAAGCTTAGCGCGCCAACCAGCAAAACGATGAAGATCAGCAGGAAAACAAACAGAGCGTTGGTCGTGGAAAGAGTGCCCGCCGTTGTGGCGATACGCTTCTTGCCGGCAAGGCTGCCCGCGATGGCAAGCGTGCCGATGACCGGCAGGAAGCGCACAAACAGCATGACAAAGCCAAGCGTTAGATTCAGGAAAACGGTGTTGGCATTGAAGCCTGCAAACGCTGAACCGTTATTGCCGCCCGCTGAGGAGTAAGCATACAGAAGTTCGGAGAAGCCATGCGCACCTGGATTGTTCAAACTGTCCGCAACGCTTGGGACTACCGCTGCGATACCGCTGCCGACGAGAATCGCAATGGGAGTGGCCAGGCATACGAGAACGGCCCATTTCATCTCGTAGGCTCAATTTTTTTGCCCAAGAATTCAGGGGTGCGCCCGACCATGAGCCCTGCAATGAACACAGTGAGGATTGCAAAGGCCAGCATCCCATACAGGCCGCAGCCCGTACCGCCGAAGATCACTTCACCGAGCTGCATCAGCAGCATTGGCACCATGCCGCCCAGAGGCGTGTAGCTGTCGTGCATGGAGTTGACGGAGCCGTTGGAGGCCGCCGTTGTGAACGTGGCCCATGTGGCGGAGGTAGCAATGCCGAAGCGGGATTCCTTGCCCTCCATGTTGCCGCCAGCCTGATCCACGGTGGTCATATTCACACCGTCCTGCGCAAGCTGCGGGGTTGCGATCTGTTCGCTGGCCGCGACGCAGCCCAGCGCGATCACCAGGCAGATAAACATGGCCAGAAAGATTGCCACGCCCTGCTTCTTGTTCTTTACGCTGCGTCCAAAGGTGAAACACAGCGCAGCGGGGATTAGCAGCAGAGAAATCATTTCAAGGAGATTGGTAAAAGCGCTGGGGTTCTCCAGCGGATGGGCGGAGTTGACTCCCATGAAGCCGCCTCCGTTTGTGCCGGATTGTTTGATGGCGATTTGGCTTGCCGCCGGGCCCATGGGGACAAACTGATCTGTTACGATTTCCGCATCTGGGATGATTTTTCCGTCCACGGTAACCGTATTCTTTTCTTGATCAATTACGGCGTTCTCAATGACCTCGCCCTCCGCGCTGATGGCGATCGGCTCCACAAGGGAAACAGTTTCCGCAGGCTTCAGGTTCTGGATGACGCCGCCGCCAACCAGGCCCAGCGCAATGACGAGATTCAGGGGGATCAAAATGTGAATGATGATCCGCGTCATATCTACCCAAAAGCTGCCAAGGCCTGTGGATTTCACTTTGATAAAACCGCGTATCATCGCAAAGAGTACGGCGATGCCAGTTGCAGCGGAAACAAAGTTTTGTACGGTAAGGCCTAGCGCTTGCGACAGATAGCTTAAAGTGGATTCTCCGCTATAGGCCTGCCAATTGGTGTTGGTAACGAAGCTGACGGCTGTGTTAAAGGATAAATCCCATTTTACGCCCGGCAAATTTTGCGGATTACCGGGTAGGACGCCTTGCAGTAGCTGAAGCAGAAATAAAAAGATCAGCCGATGCCTGAAAAGATGAGGACGGAGACGGCATACTTTTTCCAGCTCATCTCCTCCTCCTTTTTGATTCGCATTACCTTGTAAACCGCATTTTCACAGGGCGTCAGGATGCGGGAGAGGAATGTTTTTTCCCCATCCATCACTTTCTTTATGTATGCTCCGAGCGGAATTGCCAAAATTACAAGGATCGCTAGGTATAATCCATATTGCAAAATAGCGCTCATTGCTGCTCATCTCCCTTCATGAGAATCCAGAAGTAATAGGCGAGAAGCGCCATTGCTGTCAGCCCAATGACGGCTATGATGATTTGCATAGGGCCGTGACCTCCTTTTCTTTTCCTAAGTTGAAGTATAATGAATGCCACTTTAAAACGGCATTAGCATTGCGCGGCATAAGATTAAGATTCCATTAAGATCGGCTCATAGCCAGCCGAAAATCAGGGCGACTGGGAGCATGACTGCCGAAGTCAAAAAAAACACGGCAGTGAGAACCAGCACGGGCATGCCAAAAAAATAATCGGATAGGCCATATGTGGGTAGCGCGAGATAAATCGATCCAAGCGTTCATCCAAACGCAATTCGAGGGTTTGCAGTGACCGAATGATTCCTGCCATAGCGGATAACCATCCTTTCCTAAGTGGAACAAAATATTCAGGGGAGAGCATAGCCTGCCAGCCCCTTTGTATTCATGCTAGCATGCACAGTGTTAAGATGGTGAAAGTGATTTGTCATTCATAGTTAAAAGATGATAAAGATTCCTTTTCTCACCGTAGAGAGATCAGATGATTTTCACCGCCTGATCTGCAAAAAAGGAAGTGGAAATCCAGCTTTTTATATTTTAGGAGCAAAGAATAGGAAAAGGGAGGAAATTAAAAGAAATCGAGAGCTTTTGATAGCCCCATTTTCGTTCATCTGCACTTTCTTGCAGTTTCAGTAAAAAAAAATGTTGACAATTGCAGGTTTTCGCACTATATTTGTTACGATTCCTATCATAGGCTGTAGGGGCGGAAAGGGGCTGCATAATTGGAAAATAATGTGATTATCGATTTAAAAAATATCTCCGTATCCTTTGACGGCGAGCCGATTTTGAAAAACCTGAATCTTTATATTCGCGACAAGGAGTTTATCACGCTGCTGGGCCCATCCGGCTGTGGAAAAACGACCACGCTGCGGATCATCGGCGGCTTTTTGGAGCCGGATGAGGGTACGGTCATTTTTGACGGAAAAAAAATTAATGGTGTGCCGCCTCATAAGAGGCAGGTCAACACCATTTTTCAGCGTTATGCGCTTTTTCCGCATCTGGATGTATACGAAAATATTGCCTTTGGCCTGCGGGTGAAAAAATGGCCGGAGAAAAAAATCCGCGATAAGGTCAATGAGATGCTGGCGCTTGTCAACCTGAAGGGCTTTAAACGGCGCAAGATCGCCTCCCTATCCGGCGGGCAGCAGCAGCGCGTCGCCATTGCGCGTGCGCTTGCCAACGAGCCGCGCGTGCTGCTTTTGGATGAGCCGCTCGGCGCGCTCGACCTCAAGCTGCGCAAGGATATGCAGGTGGAGCTGAAAAATATTCAGCAGCGCATGGGCATCACCTTCATCTATGTGACCCACGATCAGGAGGAGGCGCTCTCCATGTCCGACACGGTGGTGGTGATGGACAGCGGCGTGATCCAGCAGATCGGCACGCCGGAGGATATCTATAACGAGCCGAAGAACGCCTTTGTGGCGGATTTTATTGGCGAGAGCAATATCCTCGACGGCGTGATGCGGGCGGATTATCTCGCGGAGTTTTCTGGCCATCGGTTCCAGTGCCTTGATCAGGGCTTCCAAAAAAATGAACCGATAGACGCGGTCGTTCGCCCGGAGGATGTGGATGTCGTCCCCGCAGAAGAGGGGATGCTCTCCGGCACAGTGACGAGCGTGACCTTCAAGGGCGTGCATTTTGAGATTATTGTGGATATCGGCGGCTTTAAGTGGATGATCCAGTCCACCGACCATCAGGCTGTGGGTGATGTGATTGGCCTGAAAATTGATCCGGATGCGATCCATATCATGAAGAAATCGGCCTATTCGGGTGCGTTTGGCGACTATAGCTCCTTCAGCGACGAGCTGGAGCACCTTTCCGACCCTGAGGAAGAGGAGGCGTAGCATATGGAAAAGAAGCCTTCTCTTCTGCAAAAACTCGCTTCGGCGCAATATATCGTCTGGTCTGTGATCTTCATTATCGCGCCGTTGATTCTGGTGGTTTATTATGCGTTTACCGATGCGCAGGGCAATTTTACGGTTGCCAACATTCAACAGCTGGGCAGCTATGGCAACATCTTTCTTCGCTCAATCGGTTACGGCTTAGCGGCAACGGTGATTTGCCTGCTGCTCTCCTATCCGTTTGCCTATCTCCTATCCCAATCCGGGGCAAAGCGGCAGAGCACGATGATCTTGCTGGTTATGTTGCCCATGTGGATGAACTTCCTGCTGCGCACCTATTCCTGGATGACGATTTTGGAAGATACAGGCCTCATCAACACAGTGCTTGGATTCTTCGGCATTGGCCCGCTGCATATGATTAATACGGGCGGCGCGGTAGTTCTGGGCATGGTTTATAATTTCATTCCCTATATGATCCTCCCGCTGTATTCCGTGATGTCCAAGCTTGACAAGAGCATGGTGGAGGCGGCGCAGGATCTGGGCGCAAACCGGGTGGCTGTTGTTCGCAAGGTGATTTTTCCTTTGAGCATGCCCGGCGTCGTTTCCGGCGTCACCATGGTGTTCGTGCCGTGTGTAAGCACCTTTTATATTTCTCAAAAGCTCGGCGGCGGCACGTTTTCCCTCATTGGCGATATTATCGAGATGCAATTTCAAACGGCGTATAATTATAATTTGGGCGCGGCGCTATCGCTCGTGCTGATGGTGCTTATCCTCATCTGCATGGCGTTCATGAACCGGTTCGCCGATCAGGATTCCGGGGCAATGGTGATTTGAAAAAGAGCGCGTTGCTTTGAGCAAAGCGGGGCGCTGCACAGCCGAACGCCACAGATTCCGAGTAAGGGGGGAGCATTTGTATGAAACTTGTATCAAAGATTTATATGGCGCTGATCTTTTTGTTTTTGTATGCGCCAATTTTCGTGCTGATTTTTTTCTCATTCAACGCCTCCAACAGCACGAGCCTGTTCGCCGGCTTTTCCCTGAGGTGGTATGAGTCGCTCTTTCAGGATAAGGCAACGCTTCAGGCGTTGTATAACAGCCTGATTTTGGCGGTGGCCTCCTCACTGGCGGCTACTGTGCTTGGCACGGCAGCTGCGGTCGGCATCGATACCATGCGCAATAAGTGGCTTAAATCGAGCGTTTTATCCGTTACCAATATCCCAATGATGAATCCGGAGATCGTTACGGGCATCTCCATGATGCTGTTGTTCGTGTTTGCGGGTAAGCTGCTGGGCGCAAGGGATGTGCTGGGCTTCTGGACGCTGCTGTTTGCGCATATTACATTTAATTTGCCATATGTGATCCTGTCGATTCTGCCAAAACTCAGGCAGATGGATCCGCATCTCTCCGAGGCGGCGCAAGATCTGGCTGTACGCCGGCACGCTCCTTCTTTCAGGTTGTTTTGCCCGGCATCATGCCCGGCATCGTCACTGGGCTTGTCATGTCCTTCACGATGTCGCTCGACGATTTTATCATCAGCTATTTTACAAACGGCCCGTCCTTCCAAACGCTGCCCGTGCGAATTTACTCGATGACAAAGCGCCGTGTCACGCCGGATATCTATGCATTGTTCACCCTGATTTTTGTCGCTATCCTCGTGCTGTTGATCCTGTATAATATTGCGCAGGCGCAGGGCGAGAAGCGCATAAATAAAAAAATGGCTGTAAAGGAGACTGAAAATTGAAAAATTTGTGGCAATCCTGTTCGCCGTGGCCATGGTGTGCTCCACGGCGCTTCCCGCGGCGGTTTCTGCTTCTGCGGCGGATACGTCCAGCTTGGCTGGGACGACGATCAACGTTTATAACTGGGGCGAATACATTTCCGATGGCTCTGAGGGCTCGATGGACGTCAATGCGGAGTTTACCAAGCGCACTGGTATCAAGGTCAACTACAACAATTACGATACCAATGAAAACATGTATGCAAAGCTTAAAAGCGACGGTGTGAGCTTCGATATCGTCATCCCGTCGGATTATATGATCGAGCGCTTGATTGCAGAGGGGATGCTGCAAAAGATTGATTTTTCGAATATTCCGAATTATAAGTATATCGACGCAAAATATAAGGGCCTGTATTTTGACCCTGAGGATGCGTATTCCGTGCCCTATAATGTGGGCATGGTCGGCCTGATTTATAACACCAAGCTGGTGAAGGAGGCTCCCACAAGCTGGAGTGTGATGTGGGATGAGCAGTACAAAGGCAAAATCCTAATGTTCGACAACCCGCGCGACGCATTCGGCATTGCGCAGAAGCTGTTGGGCCAATCCTTTAACACGACCGATGAGGCCGAGTGGAAGCGGCCGCAGAAAAGCTTAAGGAACAGAAGCCGGTTCTCCAAGGATATGTTATGGACGATATCTTCCGCAAAATGGAAAATGGCGAGGCGGCCATTGCGCCCTATTACGCGGGCGACTTCATCACAATGTATGACAATAACCCCGATCTTGCATTCGTTTACCCGCAGGAAGGCGTCAATGTTTTCGTCGATTCAATCTGTATTCCGAAAAACGCTAAAAAACAAAGCGGCGGCAGAAGCTTATATCAACTTCCTGCTGGATCCGGATATTGCGGTGGAGAATGCGAATTACCTTGCTATGCCACTCCAAATACGGCGGTGCTTGCCCGTGATGACTATGAGCTGAAGGGCAACGAGTATCTCTATCCGACGCAGGAGAAAATGCCAAAGACCGAGTATTTTTACAACCTGCCGCAGAACACTCTGACCTTGATGACCGACCTTTGGAGTGAGCTGAAAGCCAGCCAGAGCGGGGAAGCCGGCCAGGAGCAGAAAACGGATTATACCTGGCTGTATATCGGCATTGGCGCAGTGGCGGTCATCGCCGCCGGCGTGATCGCATATAAAGTAATCCAGAAGAAAAAGCGCGATTTTGCGGATGCAGAGGACTAAGCCGAACGATCGCGGGAACAAGGAGAGGGATACACAATGGCATCACAGCTTCGCAAACCGCAGGCGGGGGATATCACCGCTACAATGAAAACGACGATGGGGGGAAATTCAGATTCTCCTCTTTCCGGACGCCGCTCCAAAGGGCGGTCGAGAATTTTACGACGCACGCCAAAAACGGTTACTATGACGGCTGATTTTTCATCGCGTCATCCCGGATTTTATGATTCAGGGCGGAGATCCGACGGGCACTGGCATGGGCGGGGAGAGCATCTGGGGAAAGCACTTTGAGGATGAATTCAGCCCGGATTACCATAACCTGCGCGGCGCGCTTTCCATGGCAAACGCGGGCCCCGGCACCAACGGCAGCCAGTTTTTCATCGTGCAGGCGCCCGCCGTCAGCGACGATCTTCTCGCACAGATGGAAACCCTCGGCGAGAGCGCTTTTCCAGCATGGGCCGTGTCAGCCTATCGCACCAAGGGCGGCACCCCGTGGCTCGATTTTCGCCACACGGTATTTGGCCAGGTGTATGAGGGGATGGACGTGGTCGATGCGATTGCAAACGTCCCCTGCGGCCGGAACGATAAGCCGGCGGAGGATGTTGTAATCGAATCGATCACGATTGCACAGTTATAAGCAATGCAGAAGGGGCTGTTGCGAACGGCGGAAGGTACCGTTTGCAACAGCCCGCGATGTGGGGGATTCCGGAAGTACGT